>Ga0315329_10000277_pt1 | contig 20077 bp, 25 predicted proteins | sample M150032315metaG_FD_203459 | JGI IMG/M metagenome (GOLD analysis project Ga0315329, IMG submission 203459) | Ammonia-oxidizing marine archaeal communities from Monterey Bay, California, United States - M1 500m 32315 | ecosystem: Environmental > Aquatic > Marine > Coastal | place: USA: California...
ATATAGTAGATGGCGTTATTCGTTTTGATGATTTAATACGAACTGATTATACACCTACTAACTTTTCAGCAGAACCTAAAAACTATTTATTAAGAGATGGTCATGTTGATTGGGATAAAATGCAAAACGCATTTATAGACCGAATACACCGAGAATGGTTAGAAGAACTTGGGTATGATCTAGGAAAATGTAGAGTTGAAAAAGAAACAAGAGAAATTATAAACCAAGAAGAAGTGGATTTAAAAAAAATTAATGATTTTGATGAAGGTTTAGCGTTAACAGAAAGCGCAACAATCTAATATGACAATAAAATATGAATTTAGCTGTAAAGAACCATCTTGGTCTTTAAATGTTGATGATGAATTCCAAACAACAATAGTTTCTGGTGATATAGGTAAAGTTATAGAACGAGATTCTATTAGTGATGTAATGAAACCAGAAAGTATTTCCTACGATAGTGAAAGTGATAAGGTTTTTGGTAGGACAAATAAACTTAGTCTAATTAAAGGTAAGATGAAAGGTGTGGTTTCTTGGAGTGATGATAATAATATAACTGAAACAGATGTTCAAAGAATGTTGACTTTGAATGAAAATGATAAAATTAAAGAGGGTGATTTTACTGAAAGCACATCTACCGAGTCTATTTCTAATAATGAATATGTTTTTACATATAAATTTGGTTCAGATTATGATGTAATTAGTCCTAACTCAAATAGATATTTAATAGCCACAAATACAAAAATAGAGGCTCTTGAAGACGATACTAGATTATTTTGTCTTAGGACAAAAACCGATGATTATGAAATAGATATTCTTGATATTTCTTCTGATGAAACAAAAACTATAAATAATGATTATAATGCAAATACGATAAAATATATTTATTTTAGTCAAGACTGCAAAATAGGTGAAACTGAAATAGACCAATATTCTTGTAGAAAATTTACAAGTAACTCTATTGAAGTAAAAAACACATCAGACAAAGTTTTAAGAGTTTTTTTAATATCGAGGTAACAATATGTGGAACTTAAGAAAAATAGGTAGATCAATAAATGACATTATAGGTATTTATAGTCTTAATGATAAACAAATGGAAGAAGATAAACTTGGGATTCCTGTCACAACACTATACAGAGAAATGCAATTCCCATTTGGTATTATAATGATGAATAAACAAACTAAAACAACTTTTGGTCAAGATGTTGTATGGGGCAGAAAACACAACGACAGAGAATATGTTGAAAAAACAGTTTTACCTAAATTAACAGACTTGGATTATTTAAAATCTTTACCTAAGAATACAGTAGGTGCAACTTATCATGAATTTATTAGTCATCATGGGCTTAGCGCATTATATGCTAATAGATTTAAAGATGAAGAAGTCAAATCTCGTCTTGATGTTGTAAGAACAAACTTATCTCGTCATGTTGTTATTACTCACGATATTTTACACACACTTTTTAAATACAATACTCATGCTCTAGGTGAAGCATTAATCCAGGAAGTCACAGGGGAACTTTTACATTTCAAGCCATCCCAAATAATTGGTTTCTTTGTTATGTTGGCGGTAGCAAAACGAGTTGGAGATTATAAAAGCACTTGGGCAGTTTATAAAGAATGTAAAGAAAATCTAAAAAAAGTTAATAAAGAACTTGCATTATATGGTCCATTAGAATTTCTTGAAAGTGATTTAGAGGAAGTTAGAAAAAAATTTGGTATTAGCGGAACACCCTTATATGACACATTCGAAAAAAGATATCATAACCATTTGACACCAACATCTTGTGTTGCTATTGATAAATGGGATTATTACAATGCGTGGGATCACATGAAAAAAGAAAGTAAGGAGGATAGTATCCAAGAGATATGAAATGGAACTGGCCCTTACTTAAAAAATTAAAAAGTTTTTATTCTAAACACGGATTAATAAAAACAATATTGTTTGTAATATTTATTTTTTTAGGAACAAAATTAATTATCATTAATTCTCTTATTTACATTGCTAATTCATTGTTTGGTTTTGGTTGGGAGTATGCTCCACTTCTAAACCTAATTAATTTTGATATAGGAGCAATAGTACCATCAGTTGTACCTGGACTATACCTAGGCTATTAACAATGACTATAAAAAATAAATTACGCCACTCTAAATTGTGGCAAATAATTATTTTTTTATATCTTTTAATAAAAATGTTAATACATGTTTGGAAAACTAGAGACAAGCCCTATGACAGAAGAAGAAATTAAAGCCATCAAAAGATATCTCGTTAATAAAGGTGAACAAGATAATTTTTATAAATTAGTAGATAAGTTAAAAGATGCATCCCTTGAGGACACTTTGGCAATTTATAATACATTAAAAGAAAAGAAAGTTAGACCTCAAGTATGGGCAGCTCTCGGTCTAGTCGACCGATTTTTTCTTTTGGCTTTTATACTAGGACGAAAAGATTTAGTTCATCTTTGGTTATTTGAACGCTGTAGAGAAGTAGAGCGTAATCCAGATAACCATTTAGATCTTTGGGCACGAGGACATTACAAAAGTACAATAATAACTTACGCTGGAGCAATCCAAGCGATGTTAGTCAACCCAGAGATAACAATTGGAATATTCTCACACACAAGACCAATTGCAAAATCTTTTTTAAGACAAATTAAAAGAGAACTTGAAAGTAGTGAGAAATTAAAACAACTTTACTCTGATGTTTTATGGAACAACGAAAAGCGTGAAGCTCCTAAATGGTCTGAGGATGATGGGATTGTAGTTAGAAGAAATTCAAATCCTAAAGAAGCAACAGTTGAAGCGTGGGGGTTAGTTGACGGACAACCGACTGGTCGTCACTTCCAATTAAGAGTGTACGATGATGTTGTGACACGAGAAAGTGTAACAACACCAGAGATGGTTAAGAAAACAACTGAGGCTTGGGAACTTTCAGATAACTTGGGTGTAGGAGATACATCAAGAGTTTGGACAATAGGTACTCGTTATCATTTAGCGGACACTTATCATTTTATGTTAGAGCGAGGAGTTTTTAAAGAACGGATTCATCCAGCGACTGAGAATGGAAAGTTAGAAGGTGTTCCAGTTTTTTTATCCCAAAAAGAATGGGAGAGAAAAAAGAAAACACAACCTACAACTGTATCTGCACAAATGTTGCAGAATCCAGCCGCAGGGAATGAATCAATGTTTGATATTGATTGGTTAAGAACTTATGAGATTAGACCAACAACATTAAATATTTATATTATGTGTGATCCAAGTAAAGGATCATCAAGAAGATCTGATAATACTGCTTTTGCAGTTATAGGTGTTGATGCCCAAAACAATAAATATTTATTAGATGGGTTTAGACATCGTATGAATTTATCAGAACGATGGACAAGTTTAAAAAATTTAAGAGCAAGGTGGACAAAAAGCCCCGGAGTAGTTTCAGTTCATTGCGGTTACGAACGCTATGGTATGCAATCCGATATTGAACATTTTCAACAAATGATGAAAATGGATAATAATTGGTTTGAAATAAAAGAATTAGCCTGGCCGAGATCTGGGGGAGGATCTAAACAAGATAGAGTTGAAAGACTAATCCCAGATATGTTGGATGGTCGTTTTTTTCTTCCAATAGTTGTATGGCATGAAGCATATAGAAAATCACTTTGGAAAACAAAAAATGGAACAGTTCAATATACCTCAATTGATTCAAAACATGATGAAAATATAAAAGAAAAAAAGAAGGGAAAAACTTTCGAACTCGCTGAACCAATAAAAAGAGTAAACGAGGAAAAAAAAGTTTATGACCTTACGAGGGATTTTATCGAAGAGTGTATTTACTTTCCGTATGGTGTCCATGATGATCTTATTGATTGTGTCAGTAGGATTTACGATATGGATATTAGCCCACCAAAATTTTACAAAACAGCGTATCTGGAACCAGATGCATTTTTCGACAGTTAAGGAGTGCGAAACTATAATGTGCGGAATTGGAAATAATGATAATAATGGAAGCAACGAAGGTAAAAGTACGGCTTTTAGTGCAGAAACAATGGCTAAGTTCAGCCCAGACACGGCAGCTAAGTTCCAAGGGCAAGGATTTAATCAAGCTATAGGTGAGGATTCGGCAAACATTAATGCACAAGCTGAAGCCTCATATGATGCTGGAACTCATATAGCCGCTGCACAAGATAGGGCAAACCTAGCCAGACAACAGGCTTATGCTGCAAGTGGTGGTTTTTTACATGGAGGGCCAGGAAGTCCAATGGATCCTAATTGGGGTAACTATACTGTAGGACAACAATTATCTCATATGTCAACAGCATTAGCTGGGACAATTAGTGATTTTGCTCAAGGTGCTTATGGTGCTTATTCAAATACTATAGGTAGTCCAATGGCTATGATAACTAGTTCATTGTTTGGACCAAACCCAAATATGCCCCATTGGTCAGACCACATGTTTGAACCAGGAGTAAGAAAAGATAAAGAAGATAAAGATAGAACTAGACCAAACGAAACTTTTTATTCTGGAGAAAATCAACCAGTACCGGATGCAATTAATACAGCACCAATTACTCATGTAGATGTTGAAGACATCGAACCAAGATTTATAGGCGGATTAATTGAAAAAGGAAAAGCATATTTAACTGGTGAACAAGGACCAGAACTTATTATAACTGGTGAGAACGGACAAGGAGAAATAATTCCTAACGAAGCAACTGTTCAGAACGGACAAGTTGTACCAATGCAAACAAGCGTTGTACCAATGCAAAGACCAAAACCTAGTGATCGTTTTTTAGGTGATTTTAGTTTTATACAAGATTTAGAAGGAACTAAATCACAAGGTTATGTACCAGTAGATAATGATGGTTTAGTTTTAGGACATTCTGGTGTTACAGTCGCAAGTGGTTTTGATTTAGGTCAACGTAGAAATGCTGATCTAAACGGATTACCAGAAGATATTATAAAAAAATTACAACCTTTCTTAGGTGTTAAAGGTCAAGATGCATTAAATTTAAATTATAAAGATTTAAATTTAACTGATGAAGAAGTTTCGATAGTAAATAAATTTGCTAAGAACGAAGCATTATTAGATTTAAATACTGCTTTTAGAAAAGAAACAGGTGAATCATTTTATAATTTACCCGAAGCTGCACAAACAGTTATTGCGTCAGTTGCATTCCAACATGGAGATTTATCTACCGCAGCACCAAACTTTTGGAAACAAATAACTAATGGTGATTGGAATGGGGCTATTGCTAATTTAGAAGATTGGGAAGGTACAGGTAAAGATAGTACATACCAAACAAGAAGAGAAAAAGAAGCTGATCTATTAAGAAAAATGCGCCCTGATAGTGAAAAAGAGGCTTCATTAAATGATGTAGCCCTTAAATACGGATTCGCCTAATGGCTGGTTCAGGTTGGGGATATGGCTCCTGGGGTGGTGGTCCTTGGGGTGTTGGGCAAATTATTGTCGGAACGGCTAGTTTAAGTTTAACTACATACCAAACTAGTTGGAAGTCTGACATGATTATTACTGTTGGGCACACAAGCCTAACAGGCACGACTACATTCCCAGTTACTTTGGAATTAGGCGCACAGCCAACTGCTGGAACAGTTGCTAATACAATAACAGGTTATGCACCTAATATTCTATTGGGAACTCCAATGGTTGTTACGGCTGGTACTGCAAGTTTAACTATTACAGAATACGCCCCAACACCAGAGTCTACTCCAATTATAGAACCTGGAGTAACATCAGTTACAATAACAGAATACGCCCCTACTCCAACTATGGATGCGAAAACATATCCTGGTGTTGGATCTACACTTGGGACAACAAGTTATCAAGTTTCTGTTGTTTGTGATGGCACACCTACTTTAGGTGTAGGTTCATTAACAATTTCTAGTAGTGCTCAAGGCTTAGAAATTGATAATACAATTCCTTTAGGAGTTGTATCATTATCGGTAACTGGAATTGATGTTTCTACTGTAACAGACCAAATAATTAATGTTGGTGTTGGTACAGCATTTAATACAACTGGTTATCAAGTTTCACTTACTTTAGACGCAAAACCTCAAGTTGGATATTTATCACTATTTGATTCAACATACCAAGTAAGTTTACAAATAGGTCAATCCATTGCTGCAGGCTTTGGAACGCTCAGTACAACTGGGCAACAAATTTCATTGTTGGCTGGACATAATGTTCCAGTTGGCGTGGGTAATATGAATTTTACAAATAATTACCCAATAATTGCTTTAGGTGGATCCGCAGATCCAGCAGGCAGATCAATTTTAATACAAAGCGAATCTAGAGGACTTACTGCCTCAAATAATTCTATTAATGGTCAAGACTTAGTTGTTTCTAATGTTGACCAAAACGATTTATCTAGAATTATAACTATCGATAATATCGAAAAAGGTGGTAATGATGTCCAAAAGGTTGCTTAACTAACATAGGAGAAAACATATGGCGGCAGGCTCATGGGTCATCTATAATGATGGCAAAGAAAGAATCATTAACGGAGATATCGATTTAAATGGAGATACTCTAAAATGTAAATTATTAACTTCAAGTTACTCACCAGCAGTAACACATTCAACAATTTCGGATTTAACGAATGAATGTGCTGATGGTGATTATTCAGCACAAACTGTAGGTGGGGCAGCAGTTACTGAAACTAGTGGTACAGTTACTTTTGATTGTACTGATATTACTTTTGGATCTAATGTAACAATTACAGCAAAATACGCAGCGATGTATTCAGACACACACGCAAGTGATGCTTTAATTTGTTATGTTGATTTAGATACTGGTGGAGGTTCTGTTTCATCAACATCTGGAACATTTACAATCGTAATCAATAATTCAGGCGTATTTACAGTAGCGTAATATGGCATACTTTGTAAAAGATCCAGACGAGATATTAGATTATCAGATCGACTGGACAACATTATTAGAAACTGGGGAAACTTTATCTACCAGCACTTGGACACCTGACGGAGGTTTAACTAAAGTCAGCGAAAGTCACACGGCTGCTGGAGTTTCCACAGTATTTGTTTCTGGTGGGACTAATGGAACTACTTACAAAGTTAAATGTGAAGTCACAACTTCTGCTGGAAGAACTTATAACCGAACAATTTTTGTAGAAATAAAGGACAAATAATATGAAAAAGAAAAAAAAGGATTATTAAATGGCTGGAAGAGAAATTAGTTGGATACAAATTGTATTAGATGCTGATCCAGATTTTTATAATATTGATTATAACACACCAGTAGTTTATGAATTCTCTGGAGGAAGAGAATTTAGAAATGAAGATTATCCAGATTAATGAGTGGTACATTAATAAAGCCCCTCTTGTATCAAGATGAGGCAAAGGATAAAGATGGTAACAAAGCAATTCCATTGGCAGATGTTGAATTATCTAAAAAAGTAGCTGAGAAATTACAAGAACATTATCCTGGCCACGCTTGGGGAGTAACGGCTTCTGTTGCTCAAGGCATAGTTACTATTCGTAATTTTGCTTTGACTGACAAACACGGATTTATTGTATTGATAGACAAGTTAAAAGGCGATCCAGGAATGAAATTAGTAGTTAATGCAGGTGGTGAATTTCTAGAACGCTACAATATTAAACGAGGTGCTGGTCCATACCATCACGAATTATATTAAAGGAAAAAATTATGGAAGAATATTCCGAAGAACATTCAAATTCAAATGATAAGAACCAAGAGTTTTTAAGTTTAGCTAAATCAGCTTATGAAAAATCAACTGATTTTATTAATGCTAATTTAAGAAAAGATTGGGAATCTAATATTAGAGCATTTAACTCTGAACATGCAAAAGGTTCAAAATATTCATCTGATAGTTACAAAAATAGAAGTAAAGTTTTTAGACCAAAGACTAGAGCGAGTGTTCGTAAAAATGAAGCGGCTTGTGCCGCAGCTTTCTTTTCTACTAAAGACATGGTTAATATTAGACCAGAAGATGATCGTGATCCTATTCAAGTAGCAAGTGCTAAAATAATGAATAAGATTATTAATTATCGTTTAGAAAAAACATTACCTTGGTTCTTAACTGTGGTGGGAGCATTCCAAGATGCACAAGTTACTGGAGTATGTATTTCTAAAAACTATTGGGAGTATTCAGAAAGAAAATTATCTACGGAATTTATTCCAGAAATAGATGAGAGAGGCTTACCTAAAATTGATGCAGAGGGAAATATTGTAGGTGAAGATAAAGATGAAATAGAAGTTTTAACTGACAAGCCAGTTGTCGAACTTATAGCCCCAGAAAATTTAAGAATTGATCCAGGTGCTGATTGGATGGATCCAATTAATAGTTCTCCATATCTTATTTATTGTATTCCAATGTATCTGCATGACATTAAAGCAAAGATGAGAGAAGTTGATCCTAAAACTGGAATGGGTAAATGGAAAAAATATTCAGATGAAATTATTATTGCGTCTGGTGAAGGTCATATGGATCATGATTCAACTCGTTCAGCAAGAGAAGAGCATAGAGAAGATTCTTTAGATAGTTCAAATAAAGCTATAGATGATTACGAAATTATTTGGGTTCATGAAAATTTTATTAAGAAGGATGGTAAAGATTGTCATTTTTATAGTTTATCAACTAAAAAATTATTAACTGCTCCTAGACCGCTTGATGAAGTTTACTTGCATGGTGTTAGACCATTCACAATGGGTTATACAGTACTTGAAGCCCATAAAATATATCCTCAATCAAAAGTTGCATTAACTTCTGAAATACAGAAAGAAACTAACGATATTGCGAATCAAAGACTTGACAATATTAAATTAGCACTAAATGGAAGAATGTTTGCTCGTCAAGGGCGGAATATTGATCTCAACGCTTTGGTTCGTAGTACCCCAGGCGGAGTGGTGCTTATGGAAGATCCAACAAGTGATGTTGTTGTTAATCGTCCACCAGATGTAACTCAATCAAGTTATATAGAACAAGATAGATTAAATTTAGATTTTGATGAATTGGCTGGAAACTTTTCGACAAGTTCAGTTCAATCAAATAAATCTTTAAATGAAACTGTTGGTGGTATGCAACTTATAAGTGGAGCTGCATCAGCAATAGGTGAATATGATTTAAGAATATTTTCTGAAACTTGGGTAGAACCTACTATACGTCAAATTGTACAATTAGAACAAGCATACGAAACTGATACAGTTGTTATGTCAATGGCAGCACAAGAAATTGATATGTACCAAACATTTGGAACAGACGAAATTACTGATGAAATCATAAAACAAAAATTATCTCTTAATGTAAATGTTGGTATTGGGTCTACTAATCCAATGGAGCAATTACAAAAATTTACTATGGGTGCTCAAACAGTTTCACAATTACTTGGACCGCTTGTAGCCCAATCATTAAATGTAAAAGAAATTATAACTGAAATATTCGGTAAACTTGGATACAAGGATGGAATGCGATTCTTTAACTTTGGTGAAGAAGATCCAAATGTACAGAATATGCAAGAACAAATTCAGCAATTAACAAAAGCATTAGAAGATAAAAGCATAGAATTACAAGCTAAAGTTCAAATTGCTCAAATTGCTGCGGACTCAAATATAAAAGAGCAAGAAATGGAAAACCAAGGTGATCTTATGTTAGAGCAAATGAAACAGCAAGGTGATAACCAACGCAAAAGGGCTGAACTAACTTTAAGAGAAGCTGAGAAAGCTCTTGATAGTCAAATTAAGCTCAAACAAGCAGACCAACAAGTTCAAATGACCTTAATTAATAATCAAAATAGGAGAGTATCGTAATGCAAAAATTGATAGATATAAAAGATAAGTTTATGTCAATGGCTAAGACAAAACAAATCGTAATTTTAATATGTGTTGTTGGATTAATAGTAATCCTTATAATTTAATAAACTAATCGTCCTCATGAAAACTCAAAGTGCGAAAGCAAAAGGTCGCAGACTCCAACAATGGGTTCGTGATCTATTAATTAAAACTTTTAATTTGCAAGAAGGTGATATCGAAAGCCGTTCAATGGGAGCGAGTGGCGAAGATATAATGATGTCACCTCTTGCAAGAAGTTATTTTCCTTATTCAATTGAATGTAAGAATACTGAAAAAATAAATGTATGGAAATCATACGAACAAGCGAAGTCAAATTCTAAACAATTCGAACCAATGCTTGTAATAAAAAGAAACAATTCAAAACCCTTAATTATTATTGACGCAGAATATTTTATACAATGGCAAAAAGATACAAACACTACCACGACCACGAACCTGGACCAAAAAAAAGAACCTCAATAGGTCAAAGTATAAGAACACGCCCAAAGAATAAAAATAAACGAAGAAATTTTAAACGCTACCGAGGACAAGGTAAGCGTAGATAAGGAGTCCCTCATGTCAACAAAATTAGATTTTAACGAAGAGGAAATGTTTGAACAATTCGGACAAGATCCTCTATTTGAAATTGCTCGTAAGGCAATGGATATTGAAAAAGAGTTAGCAGATAACACAAGTTTAACTGCTGTTCTTAAACAAGCCAAAAAAGATTCTTGCGAAGCAATTCGAAACCTTATTTCCACAACCCCTACTAAGGTTGAAGAAATGCGTAAGTTACAAAATGATGCAAAGATTTATTTTTTACTTACGGAATACTTAAAACAACAAATCGAGCGTGGAATACTTGCTGAAAAGATAATCCATGAAGAAGATTTAAATAAATAACAAAGGAGACATTATGTCTGATGAGATCACCCAAGAGGGCATCTCTCAACCAGAAGTAGTTGAGAAAGCCCCCATTTCTGTTAACAGACCTCATAGGGAAGTTACAGAAGAAATAAAACCACAAGATCCTACTGAAAAGAGAGATCTTGAAAGAAGTTTAAATAATCCAAGAAGTGACACACTAATGGATATTATTAAAGCACGAAAGGAACAACTTAAAGAGGAAGTTCCAGAACAATTTGAATCAAATGAAGGAAAAGAAGAAGTTGAAGCGAAACCCGATAGCGAAGGTATTGATGAAAACGAACCTCTTCCAGAATCAGATAATTCCGAACAAGAAGAAGAAGACAAGGAACAAACTGAAGAACCTTCTGATGAGCCAGTTGAAGAAACTAAACCTGTAGAAGAAAAATTTACTATTAAAGTAAACGGACAAGAGAAACAAGTAAGTAAAGACGAATTGATTCGTATGGCTCAAATGTCCGATTCTGCTACACAAAAGTTTCAAGAAGCAGCCACAATGAAAGCCCACGCTGAAACATTGGCTCGATTAAAACAACAAGAAGCAGAAAAAGCTACACCTGAGAAAAAAGCTGAACCTGAAATAGATGATGAAGAATTAAATAAACTTGTTCATGATATACAGTTCGGTGAAGGTGATAAAGCAAAGAATGCTTTAAAGAAAGTATTAGCAACTCGCAACACTCCTCAACCACAACAGATTGATGAGATGGCGATTGCACGACAAGCAGCAGAACAAGCTACACATCAAGTTCAAAAACAAGTTGCTTTCGATAACCTATTAAAAGATTTGGGACAAGAGTTCCCAGATGTTTTTAACGACCGAAACACTACCTACCTTGCAGCACAATATGTTCATGAAATGAGAGCTGCTGATGCCCAAAGTGGCAACCAGCGATCAGACCAGGATCTATTTAGGGAAGCATGTAAGGCGGTTCAAGATTGGTCAAAATCACGACTGTCCGAAGCTGATAGTTCAAAACCAAAAGCTAAACCTAAAGTTTCAACAAAAAAAGTTGAAGCTAAAAGGCAAAGCACCGATGTCGTAAAACCATCCACAACAAATACAGCAAGTATTGGCGAGGATACTCCTCCTCCACCTACTAAATCTGAAATTGTAAATATGATGAGAAAAAAACGAGGTCAATTTACTTATAACTAATAACTTAAGGAGAACATTATGGCTCAAACTTGGGGCACTAATAGTGCAGGCGGATTCATGTACTCTGACGAATTGTCAGACGTACTTCGCATGGCAGTTCAACCGATGGTGAAGTTCAGACAATTTTGTGATGCTAAAGATGCGACCAACAAAGGTCTATCTAAAGGTGACAAGTTCAACTGGAATATCTACTCTGATGTAGGTACTGCAGGTACAACTTTAACTGAAGGCACGGCAATTCCTGAAACTGCTTTCACAGTTGAACAAAATCAATTAACAATTACTGAATATGGTAACAGCGTTCCTTATAGCTCTAAGCTAGACGACTTATCAAAACATTCAGTAACTGAAGTAATCAATAAAGTTCTAAAGAACGATGCAAAGAAAGCATTTGACGGAGCAGCACATGCTCAGTTTCTTGCTTCCCCTTTAGCTGTAGTACCAACTAGTGGTACTTCAACTTCTGAGGTCACTTTAGATGATGATGGAACAACTACTGTAACTAACAATGTTGCAATGGGTAAAGATCATATTAAATCAATTGTTGATATTATGAAGGAAAGAAATATTCCTGCGTATATTAGCGATGATTATTATGCAATTGGTCACCCTTCAACTTTTAGAGGTGTAAAAGACGATTTAGAGTCTGTACATCAATATACAGATGCTGGTTTCCAAATGATTATGAATGGTGAAATTGGTAGATACGAAGGTGTTCGATTTATCGAACAGACTAACATTACTAAAGCTGCAATGGGGACACCCGCTGGGGCTTGGACTAATGGATTATCTAATGGAGCATATTTCTTTGGCGCAGATACTGTAGCTGAAGCAATTGCAATTCCAGAAGAAATGCGTGGTAAAATTCCTACTGACTATGGACGTTCTAGAGGTATCGCTTGGTACTATCTAGGTGGCTTTGGTCTAGTTCACGATACTGCTGCACAAGCAAGAATCGTACATTGGGATTCTGCTACATAAGAATCATTGGAGGGAGTGCTTCGGCACTCCTTCCATCTTTTTATAAAGGATACAATTATGCAACCAAAAAAATTACAAAAGAATTCACTTTCTGGAACAACTAAAGAAGCATTGGCTCATGATAAGGGCTATGTAAAATTAGATGATGAAGAGAATTTTGACAACGATCCTAAAGGTGCTCGACTTAAAGGATTAGACCATTCTGGCTTCATTAATAGAAGTCATTTTGCAACAGAGCGATAATTTTAAACGGAGGACTAAATCATGCCTAAATCAGGAATGAAAGACGCTACTGGATACAGTATGAAAAAACGTAACGACACTACAGATACAGGTGGAGACGCTTTAGGACAAGGCACTTCTACACCTAAAAATCCACATGGGTTTAACAAAGCACTAGCTGGAAAATCTGAATCAATTTTAAAATCAGGATATTCAGCAATGGGTAAAATGAAAGATACTGGCTCAGACGGAATGGATCCAGCTTAATCGCTGGGTCTATCCCATTTTTTTAAAAGGAACTTAAATGAATTATCATCAACTAACTGCTGACAAAGCAACTGAAGGTAGTGTGCGTAATTATGTTAATCAGAATGTTCCTGTCGCAATTTTAATTCGTCAAGCCGAAAGTTATTTATTTAGAAGATTAAGAGTTAGAGATCAACTTACAACTGTAAGTGGAACTATAGCATCTGGTGATTCTACTGTTACATTACCAACAGATTACTTAGCAGCAAAACAAATTAAATTAACAGGACCAAATAATTCTGTATTAACTAGAAAATTACCAGAAGCATTACAAGCAAGTATTACTTATTCATCTGGCAGTACACGAACTACTGGAGTACCTACTTCATATTATACTGACGGATCTAATATTGTTTTTGATCTTGTAACAAATGCAGCATACACATATGAAATGATCTATTTTAATGAACCAGCACCTTTAACTTCAAGTAATGCTACAAACTTTTTAACTCAAAGATACCCAAGAATGTTGTTAGCAGCAACCTGTGCTTTTGCTAATGAATATTTAAAAGATGATGCTGAAAAACAATATTGGATGGCTATTGCTATGGGAGAAATTGATCAAGCAATGCGTGAAAGTGACTTTGAAAGACAAGGCACATTATTAACAGTAGCAACAGGATAAGGATTTATTTATGGCTTCATCATTTACAACAAATTTAGATCTAGAAAAACCAGCACCGGGGGATCAAGCTAATGCTTGGGGGTTAACTTTAAATTCAAATTTTGATTCAATTGATACTGCAATTTCATTGAAATACGCAGGAACACCACAAGGTAATTTAGCTGGTTCTTTTGTAGGTCAAATAGCAGTTGATACTTCTAATAATATTATTTATATTTGTACAACTGCTGGAAATATTGGTGCATCAGTTTGGACACCATCAAATCTTGCAGATTCTACGATTGCACTAACTGGGGATGTGACAGGATCTTCTTCATTCTCAAATGGCAATGTATCTATAGCTACAACCTACGCAACCAGCCCAGTCCCAAGTGGAATAATTTCAATGTTTGGAGGTACTTCCGCACCGACTGGCTATCTACTTTGTGATGGGACAGCAGTAAGTAGAACAACTTATGCTGACCTATATGCAATTATTGCCACAAATTTTGGATCTGGTAATGGAAGTTCAACTTTCAATTTGCCTAATTTACAAGATAAATTTCCTATAGGAAAAGGATCCACTTATTCATTAAACAATACTGGAGGAAGTTCTACTTTCACACCAGCAGGAACAAACGGAAGTATAACACCTAGCGGAACTGTATCCGTAAGTGGAAGTACTGGTTCACATACATTAACGGAATCTGAAATCCCAGCACACTTTCACTATACTGCAAATACAGATAACAATTTTGCAAATGGTAATGAGTTACAAAACAATACAAGCTGGACTTTTACTGCTCGTTCATGGGGGGGAGCAGGAAACAATGACTATATTTTATATGCATCAAACAACAATTCATCTAATCTCGCTGGTAAATCAAGTTCTGTTGGTTCCAGTAGTAGTCACCAACATACAAGTAGTGGATTAACAGCTTCTTTTAATGGGAATGGAGTTACACCTTCGTTTACAGGAACTAGTGGAGCAAGTCTGCCTCCTTATGTATGTGTAAATTATATTATTAAAACTTAGGAGTTTCTATGTCGAGTACTAATACAACAAATTTAAATTTTACAAAACCAGACGTTGGTTCAGAATCAAATAACTGGGGAAATTTATTAAATACAAATTTTGATGAACTTGATAAGGCTCTTGGACAAATTCTTTCAAAGAGTGTTGGTGGTAATTCTGATATCTCTTTATCATCATCTGAAAGTCAATACGCAGTTTTAGAATTAACTGGAACATTAACAGGGAATATTAGTGTCCGAACGTATAATGATAGTTCTCGTCCTTACATCGTATTTAATAACACAGGCGGAGCATATACATTAACATTTAAAACAGCAAATGGTACTGGAGTTGAAATAACACAAGGACAAAAAAATATTATTTATTCTGATGGAACGAATATGGTTTTAGCTGTTTCAACAGGTAATCTTTCAAGTGCAAGAACAATAACTCTTTCAGGAGATGTCACAGGTTCAGTTTCAACAGACTTCTCAACTAACCCTACTATCACAACAGCAATTGATGCTGGAGTTATAGTTGATGCAGATGTTAATTCATCGGCTGCAATCGATGCAACAAAAATTGCAAACGGAAATGTTTCTAATACTGAATTTCAATATTTAGACAATTGTACAGGAGAGATTCAAACACAAATTAATGCAAAAATAGATGGGTCAGCTTTAAATGCAAGTAATCTATCATCAGGAACAGTACCTGACGCTAGGTTTCCAGCAACCCTACCGACTGCAAGTGCAGCTAATTTAACAAGCATACCTGCTGGGAATCTTACTGGTACTGTAGCTGATGCAAGAATTTCAACTTTAACATCAAGTAAATTATCTGGTGCGTTGCCTGCAATTGATGGTTCTGCGTTAACAGGTATAGATCCTGCTCCTTCTTCTACTTCAGCAATTGGTGCAATTAGAGAAGTATGTCTTTATGCAAGTTCTGGTACTACCCCATCTGGAACATTAACTCAGGGTGCAACAATAACTCCGAATACTTGGTCTTCTGGCAATACTTATGTATCAGATGCTCCAGAAGAAAAGACATCAAACAATTCCGCTTATAGAGGTTTTTATCAACAGGGTACTTTTGCAATTCAAAGTAAAACAAGAAGTAGTTTAACTGGAACTTGGCAAATTATTGTTCCACCTACTTATAAGACTGGCTCAACAGGCGGGGGTAGTGGTTATAACTGGGCCACATCATCAGCCGGATTAATGCAAAGGATTTCATAATGGCATTATCATCATTAACAATAGCACCAGGAATAGTAAAAGATGAAACGGAATTTTCTCAAGAAGGCAGATATATTGATGGTGATAAAGTTCGTTTTAAAAATGGATTACCAGAAAAAATAGGTGGATGGTCGAAGCTATCCACAACAGCATTAACTGGTGTTCCTCGTTGTTTATCTGCATGGTCAACAAATGATCAAACAGATCTTATTGCAGCTCTTACAACTGAAAGATTTTATGTATACAAAAATGGATATTTAAATGATCGCACACCTTATCGAATTAATGGAACTGGAACTTTAACTAATAAAATTTCAACAACAAATGGTTCTGCAATAGTTTCAATTGAACACACTACTCATGGATTAGGAGAAAATGATTGGGTAAAACTTTTTAATGTTACAATCAACAATGTAACTTTAAATGGTGACTTTCAAGTTGATACTATTACTGATGCAAATAATTATAAAATTACTGCTTCTACAAACGCAGACACAACAGCGAGTGGGGTTGGTGGAAGTTTAAGTTATGGTTATTATATGGCAGTTGGAAACACTTCTTCATTCGCATCTTTTGGGTATGGAACAGGAACTTATAACCAAGGCACTTACGGAACAGCAAGAACCTCTGGTTCAGGAATTACACTTTCCCTTAAAACTTTTACAATGGACAACTGGGGTGAAGATTTAGTTTTTTGTCCAAGTGGAGATCGTCCATATTATTATGATGCATCAACTGATGCGTCACAAATTGTAAGTGCAAATACTCCTGATAATAACCAAGGGATTGTTGTAACCGAACAAAGACATTTAGTTTGCTTTGGGGCTGATGGCGATCCAATGAAAATTGCTTGGTCTGATCAAGAAGATTTTACAACATGGACAGCAGCTACGACAAATGACGCTGGAACAAACCTTTTATCTGGTGGCACAATTATGGTTGGAGGTAAAAGATTAAGAGGGGGTAATGTTTTATTATGGTCTGATACTACAACCTTTTTAATGCAATATACAGCAGACACTTTAGTATTTAACTTTAATATTGTTGGTACAAACTGTGGATTGATTGCACCTAAAGCATCTGTAGAAGTTGGTGGATTATCATTCTGGATGAGTAAACAAAATTTCTTTATGTATGATGGTTATTCTAAAAAATTAGATTCATCTGCTATTGAAAAATATGTATTCAATGATTTTAATTTTGATCAAAGATCAAAAGTATTTGCTGCTCATAATTCAAAGTTTGATGAAGTGTGGTGGTTCTATCCAAGTGCAAGTTCCTCTCATAATGATCGTTATGTAATTTATAATATGAAAGATCAAAGCTGGTCTGTTGGTCAGTTAGATAGATCATGTTGGATTGATGCCCCTACTTGGGCTTATCCACTTGCTTCAAATGAACTTGGGGATAGTTATATTTATGAACATGAAAAAGGTACTGATGCCGATGGTTCAGTATTAGATTCAAGTATTAAGACGGCTCCAGTAGATATTGGAGAAGGTGATTCAATTGCAGACCTATTTGGCTGGATTCCAGATTTTGAAGATCAAACGGGTGATTTACATTTAACAGTAGATTTAAAAGACAAACCAAATTCAACTGTTGAAACAATTGGACCATATGCAATTAAATCAACTACAGAAAAAATAGATATGCGTAATAGTGCACGATCTTTAGCTTTTACAATAAGAAGTAATGAGTTAGGTGGACATTATCGTATGGGTAAAAATAGAATTGATATCGCTCCTGCAGGAAGACGAAGATAATGGCAAAGCGAGGATTGTTTTTAGGATCATCCCCAAAAGAATATGATCAAAGATATACAAATGATGTTTCTTCAAAAATAGAAGAAATTGTTAGACAGCTTTCTTTAGTGAGTAAGGAACCTTACGTCACTAGTAATTCAACAGATACACGAACTTTTGATGTATCAACAACAACTTTAACAGAAATAGCAAATGTAGTGGCAACACTAATTGCAGATTTAAAAAATAGAGGAGTACTAAAATAATGGTAACACCAGTACAAAATATGGGACCGACAATGGTTCCACCACCAGGGAATGTTGGGGCAATGCCTCCAGATCCTGCTGGGCAAAACATGCAACAATTTGCAGAAGCAACAGGACGAGGCGGAGATAAAATATTAGGACACTTAACTCCAGGGGAAATCGTAATACCTATGGATGCTCAAACCGAAGAAGTAATAGTGGCAGTAAGGGATGCTTTTGAAAAAGCAGGAATGAACCCACGAGAATACGTTGTAGGGGATGCAGAAAATAGAATTAACCCACAAACTGGGAATCCAGAATATTTTAGTTGGAGTAGTCTTAATCCGTTTAAAAAAATAAAAAAACTAGGAAAGAAAATTAAAAAAAGTAAATTTTTAAGAACTGCAATTCCTTTAGTAGCTTCTATGTTCTTACCAATGTTAGCACCAGCACTAATGGCTAATCCTCTAATGGCTGCTGGGATAAACTATACAACTAATAGACTTGTTGGTAATGATCATAAATCAAGTTTAATGGGAGCAGCAATGGCTGGAGTTGGAACTGGAGTAGCAAATAAAGCGGCTGGGTCAACCTTCATGGGAGGGGGAGCAGAAGCTGGAGCCTCTACAAATTTCTTAACTGGAGCACCATCACCTCAATTGGATCCAATTAATACTATGACTGCAGGTGATGCTGGAGCCAATATATTTGGATCTGGAGTAACTGGCGGAGCTACACTCGCTCAGACACCAGTTATACCTTCCTCTACTCTTGGAATGGAAGCATCAATGGTTGGAGCAGGAGCACCAACTCTTGGAGCAGCCCCTGCTGGTGTAGTAACTGGAGCGGCTGGTCAAATGGCTGGAAGTGCAACTGGTGGAATGGCACAAGCTGGAGCAGATGAAGCAGATAAACAAAAACAATTAGCGGAAGCGGCAATGGCTAAATTCAATAAACCTTTACCTCAATTAACTGAAGATGAGTTAAGGGAATTAATGAATGATCCTCTGAACAGAGATGTGAGTGGAGGAATTTACGAATACGCATAATGATAAGACTAGCCCTTAAAGAAGATGTGATTGATATCTTCATATTGTTGGAAAAGATGCATTCGGAAGCGAAAACATCTTATCCTCCAATTAATCAAGAACGAGCAGTTAATTATATTTCCCAGCATGTTTCAAATAAAATGTGTTGGGTTAGCCAAGATAAAACTGGAAAACTAAATGGAGTCATTGGGTGTTACTGGATGAATATGTGGTTTTCAGATCAAGGCGGATTATATGATGCGTTCTTTTATGTTGACTCTTCCGTTCAAAAGACAGGAGTTGGCAAAAAATTAATTAAGAAACTTAAAAAGTTTTCTAAAAAAAATAAACAACCTTTAATAATGTCAGTTTTAGATGGCAGATATATTGAAGCAAAAGACAAATTTTTTAATGAAGCTGGTTTTCAAAGGGCTGGTGGAATTTACACATTAAAATTATAAGGAGATACTATTATGTGCATGGGCGGTGGAGGTCAAAATCCAATTTCAACATCGGTAACAGAAATACCAGATTGGTTGAAGGATGCGACTCAAAAAAATATTACAATGGCGGATACCATAGCAGGTACACCATATACAAATTATAAAAGTGCAGATCCAACAAAACGATTTGCAGACAGAACTGGTTTACAAACCAAAGGGGTAGACTATTTAAAAAATATGTACGACCCAAATACTGGAAAGTTACGTCCAGATGGTACACAAAGAGTTGATGATGCGATGTCGCAATTAAAAACTAATGCTGCTGGTGGTATTAGAGAAATAGGTGG
>Ga0315329_10000281_pt1 | contig 19932 bp, 36 predicted proteins | sample M150032315metaG_FD_203459 | JGI IMG/M metagenome (GOLD analysis project Ga0315329, IMG submission 203459) | Ammonia-oxidizing marine archaeal communities from Monterey Bay, California, United States - M1 500m 32315 | ecosystem: Environmental > Aquatic > Marine > Coastal | place: USA: California...
GAAATCTCCTTAAATAGGTGAAAATTAACATCACGATTAACATCGCCTCGAATCCCTCTCTCAAGATTATAAAGAGAGAGCCCATAAAAGGCGCTAACATTTCACTACTCATACTTTTTCCTTCTTGTTAATTACTCAAGTATTTAGCAATCCAGATTATTATATAGGCCCAACAAGCGGTTGTCAAGACAATACTCCACTTGAAAGCCTTAAATAATCCTTTATACTTCATTATACATCATATCGATGCAGTTGTCAATGAAGAAATAGGAACCAAAATGCCCCTAGATGTGTCGTTATCTCCACCTTTAACTTTTGCTTTGCGGTGCCTCAAGACTACTTCCTTCATATCAGGTACGGTCTTGGTGACATTGAAACAGAATCGATTGTCCTTATAGAAATTGACAGACCAGTATTTGGCCTGGGTCGTACAGATACCAGAAGGTTTCCCTCGTGATTCTGTCTCGACAAAATGGTTTCCAGTACGGCACCAAATATCTCTTTCAGACTTGACTTCTGTCTTATCCCCTGCTACAATGTCGGCTACTTGATTCTCTCCGACTTGACCCCATTTGAGGTCGTAGCGAAAGTCTGCATTATGGTCCATACTTCACCGTTTTTGCTTTTAGTTCGTTCAAATATTCTTCATTCAAGCGGTCATTTGCCTCAAGACAAAAGATGGCGAAAAACTGCGAACAAAGTCCTAATGCGGCCACACCTATTAGAATATAACCAAAGATTTCCATAACTTTCTCCTAATCTAGTTAATTTATCAATCTCAACGACTATTATACAGTTATTTAGCCCTTTTGTCAACCCCTTTTTAGTGTTTTTTTGCAATATATCTCGATATAAATAGTTATAACGAGAGGAGTACGTAAAATATGTTTGGAATACCACTGGAAGTAATATCTATGCTTTTATCTACCATCCTGGGTGGGTATATGAAGATGAAAGCGGATGCCCGAGAAGATGAACACCATAGGGCAATGTTAACATTGAAACTGTTAAAGGTGGAAGAATCAAGTAGGAGGTCAGCAAGGAAATTACAAACTGCGTCCGCGAAGTGGGCAAGGAAGTTTATTGTAGTGTGTTTGATGGCAATGGCTATGTTTATTTTGGCCGCACCGATGATTTTCAATGAGCCGACAAATGTATTGTACGAAGTTACTCACGGATTTAAGTTATGGCTTTTCGACTTTACGTGGAAGAGTCAAGAGTGGAAGACGTTAGCGGGTATTGTTACTCCTGACTGGCTACCGTTCGCAATAATGAATGTGCTTGGTTTCTACTTTGGAACTGCGGCAGTAACTAGACGAAACTAGAGGAGACAGAATGTATGAAATAATGTTACAATATTGGCAATTTAGCCTGGTGGCGGTGATAGTACTGGCCACAGGACTAGCCACTTGGATTTTTGGCAGAAGTCTTGCAAAAGAAGGAAGGGCAATCCAATTTTCTGTTAAAGAAATGCCCGAGATGAAACCGATACCGATTAAAACATACGGAGCAGGCTTTTGGAAAGGTATATGGATTTGGTTAACAGTCACACGTAAATGGGAGTTAACCAAGGATTTTATATATAAGATTGACAGACGATTATACATTATTCCAAAAGGATTTGTATTTGATGGTGCTTCTGTTCCTAAGTTTTTTAGAAGTTGGTTATCCCCGATGGGAGTCTTATTGATTGGTGGCCTGGTCCACGATTATGGATATAAGTATGAGACATTACTGTATACAAACTTGAAGAATACAGTCGGCACTAAAGACCAAAAATGGATGGATGAGACTTTCCGAGACATTAACATTAACGTGAATGGTTTCTTTGTGATGAATTACTTGGCTTATTATGCACTACGTTTAGGTGGATGGCTAGCCTGGAGAAAACATCGAAAGAATAAATTACGTTGGGAGGACTCAATTCATAACAGATGAGTAAGCAATCACGCCAAAAGATGAGGCGCAGAAAGAGAAAAGCACTACGCCTAGAACGAATGAGTTTTACTAACAGGAAGAGAGATGATGATGAGAAAGACTGCGAAGAAGAAGAAGAAAAAACCAGCAGATTCCGGGTACTCTAGGGGAGTCTTTTATGCAATGGCATTCTTATGCCTAGCATCCTTTACCACTGCTTGTGTCACTTTAGGAGGCTTATTCGACAAGAATGACAGCGATAAACCTAATAGTAATTTGGATACTAGTAGCGATGTGGTTAGAGTGGTGCCAAAACAAACCGAAGTAGATGTAGATGCAGAAATCACCCTAATTAATCCACCAGTTGAAGATGAACGCTGGCTCCATCTCGGAGTAACAGAGAAAGACTTAAATGACCAAATCGGTCAGGCTATCGCCGACCACTTGGCCGAGCATAATGAAGTAGAGCATACCTATGGTCCTCATTATACACTATTCAAATGCCATCAATTAGGCTCTAATACGTTTTCTTGTAAGATAGTTCAAGGAAAGAATGTTCCCCTGCCAAAAGAAGAAGATGTTCCTGTAGTCGAATTGACTGAGGAACAAGAAGAGAAAGTTCTGGAAAACGAACCCGAAATCAAGAAGGAGAAGAAGGAATCTTCTTGGAACCCTTTTGATTAGACACTAATCTATACGGCAATTTTACACATCCCAAATTAAAATCATCAGGTACCACTGGCGCACTGTCGAAAAACAACTTATGTGCATCGGAACAATCTTTTTCATTTTGAAAGGTATCTAGCACTTCAACTCGATGTATTTGTGGCGGCGATGTTTCCAGGTTCAATGTTATCACGATTAACAGCCATATCATTATATATTATTCCCCTTCAAATGCAGAAGGGCCTCCGAAGAGGCCCCTCTTAGTTTTCGGAATCTCCTACTTACCGATTTTGATAGTTTTAGGTTTATCCTCTTCAGGAATAACGATATTCATATTAATCGTCAACACACCATCTTTTAAATCACCACCGACTATTTCGATGTTGTCACCTATTGTGAATTGACTTTGGAAACTGCGATTTGCAATCCCTCTATGAACAAACGATTCTCCTGATTCGTCTGATTCGCTTTTTTGACCTGTGACTCTCAAGATATTCTTTTCGAGTTCTACAGTGATTTCCTTTTCAGTCCATCCTGCCAAGGCAAACTCCAATACATATTTATCACCATTCTTGATGATATTATGCGGTGGATATTTTGCTGGTGGATTTCTGTCGAACTGCTGAAGGGCACTAAAGATGTTATCCAATCCAAATGATTGGTGCATCCAGGGGTCAAAAAACTCGTTGCGAGTTGTTAATTGTCTAGTCATTGCTATTTCTCCTTATAGTTAAGCAAGATTATATTGTGAGGCCTTATCATTAAGAACCTCTCCTTATTCAATGACCCTTGTATATCAGGCATCATCGAATTTGGTGGTTGCACCGTAAACAACCAATTGGGGGTAAAGATTTTTACTCTATTACTAGGTGTCCCCTTATCTCAGGAGTAGCGCCTTGACAAGAAATGATGACCGCTATCCTCATACAGTAAGCGTTCTTTCATTCTCCGACATTGGTTATAACTCCTTCAACCTATGACCACGGTTTTTTAAACTCTTATGTGAGTCGAATACGGTCTCTAATCGGCTCACGAAATTTAGAGAGGGGTTATTTGGTTATAAGGTAACCCCTCGGGAATCCTCAACTAACCCTTATGCGGCTAGTGCGTAATCTTCCTGTGTGTCAGTTAGATTTATTTATACAAAGTTTACGTGATTTGCATACGTTCACGAGCGATTATTGACTTCGACTATCCAATCGAACCTAAATCACCCCCATCAAAAATATTCTCCTCGAGCGTTTGTAGACTCTCTACAAAATACTTTTGGTGGAGGTGGAGGGATTCGCACCCTCGTCTTGAATATCTCCCCCAACAACTTTACGCTGTTTTTGGTTTCTAGTGATACATAAAACCTGCTACTGCCCATCCTACTAGGAACATTCCTAGGTACATCATCCAGGGTTGCATTCTTTCGTAACTCCTAAAAAGGTTAGTCATACCTGCTGGTCGCCGTTGACAAAAGCCATTATTTCATTTGCTTCAGCGATTGCAGTTTGTGGGGTGGGAAACTTTACCACTTCTGTCGATGGTGCTTCTCCCATTCGGTCTTGTAACTCTCTGTCCCGGTCAATTGCTGTATGATAGGCCTCTTTCTGTCTGTCGAGGGCCGCATTGTACATATCGAATCTTAATTCATATGGGGTTGCCATAATCTTCTCCTTGTGTGTATTGTGTGTGTTAAAAAATGTCAGATTTCTCTGACAATAGTATTTATAACACTTATATACTCAATCCACAGTCTCCACCAGTAGGCAACAGTTTGCCGTGTATTTTTTCTACTGCAACTCTCATCTCCTCGGTGATAATTTTTGGTACTTCTCTGTGTTCAAAGACGTTTATAAGCGTGGAATAATACCACCACTGGCTATCTTTCTGACTGTTAAACATCTTCCAAACGCCATCGCCGTGTTTATCATAGTCTGCGAGGGTGTCCCTCAAGTTGTGCAACTTATCAGCCGCGGCGACTATAACTGCTTCAATCGGTGCATCTTTGATTCTATGTATATAAGAGACTTTCCTAGATTTCCAAGACTTGGTTCGTTCAATGCCTTTGATAGGAAATGTAGTGTCTTTCTCCGTCACATAATCAACTATGTTCATAACGTGTTTTCCGAATCTCTCACCAATATGCTTTAATGTAGTATCTGTATCTTCAACGACATCGTGGAGTATGCCACCGATAATCGTCTCTGGAGGAGATTTGACTGACTTCAGAATTTCAGCAACGGCCAGTGGATGAGTGATATATGGTATATCTTTTCCACCCTTACGTTTCTGGCCTTTGTGGGCCAGAGTTGCGAATTCTTCTGCTTTCTCAATCATTTTTATTGTCATTTTCTCACTCATACTACTATTATACTACATTCGTGGTCAATTGTCAACCAGTTTTTCTCGCTTATCAGAGACAATTCCTTTGTCTCTTTTTGGTGCGTGACTACTTCTAAGGTTCCACTTTAGTAGAGTTTTCAGTTTTTTAACCAAGTTTTTCTTCTTGGGAGTCGTTTTCATACCATCTAACTGTGCTAACTTCTCCTTGGTGTGTTTCAGAACGTACCGTTTCTTATTCGCTCTCGCGGTCTCCTTTTTCACGTATTCCTCCAATTAGTTGATTGAACTGGAACTGAGGTACTTCGGGACCCTCCTATCTGTAAGGTGTGATTTGTATTGTCATACGCTTAGTCGTACCGGTTGGACGATTCAACTCACGTAACGTGAACTGTTTTCCACCATACTCGTATGTGACGTTATAGTGGGAAATGCCGTGGCGAACTGTGTCATACACTGCATTATTACAGATGGTACGAGTAACCTGTGTGGTGTGCGTACCTTCATTAGAGTTTGCAATCGAACCACCAATGATAATCCCGGCGATAGTCGCGGCAGTATTGCCTGAACCTTTTCCGATTTGATTACCAATAACACCACCAATAATGCCTCCGAGCGCCTCGTTCAAAAGGTTTCCATCACCTTGATGCGTAACTGAACTGGTATGGTCGTGGCAGTCTGTGAGTCTCTTCGTGGTTGATTCTCTATATACTGCTTCTACGAAAACGATTGTAGCATAATCCACATAGTGTGCGGTATTACCCGAAATCGCTTTGTGCGTGGTATGGCCGTGGCTGGTATGTTGCTGAACAACTGTACCTGCACAGGCAGTCAATGGGAATAGTACAGCGACCGCTATACCAATCATAGTCATATATTTTTTCATATTATAGTCTCCTTCAAGTTTTGTACGTACTTTTCTCAACATACAATACATATTATACGCTAAAGTGACTAGGTTGTCAAGTCTTTTTTATACTATTTTTTGTTGTATTTTTGCAACACTTCTGACTTCCTGCCACGTCGGAAAATGGAGAATCCATTTAGTGTTTCTTGCAATTCGCTGGCCAGAGTAAATAACTCTTTCTCCGCGGCCTCTGCTCTTGCTTTTTCGTATTCATATTTCTCTTTATAATCTATCTTCGTCTTAAACATACCGAACAACATTTTCACTCCTTCTTCAATTCCGCTTTTATAAGCCCTTGGATAAAGGCTTGCGGTGTAATTTCTTCTCGAACTGCTTGAATAATAAACTCGTGTACTTGAATCTCCTTCTCCAAAAAGAACTTTTTATTTAATAATTCAGTTAACTGTGCCTCAAAATTTCGTAACTCTGCTTCTTTCCTGACCTTTTGCTCAATGATATCTGTAATAGATATTATGGTCTGGTCATCGCCAAGAGTCTTTACGATTTTACTCACTTCGTCTAAACGCTCGGTCAATCATTTTCTTTCCACAATAAATTAACGCTACTATTACTAGAACAATCATCGCATCACCATACCAAGGTAGGTCTGTATTAAGACTAACACCACCGATGTTTAATCCTGTCTCCGCTACCTCAGGCTGTGCTAATGTTTGTTCAATCATTACGGTATTATCATCCGTATTGACTGTAATAGATTTACTGTTGCTCGCCATCTTCCTTCTCCTTATCCTTGTCTTCCTCGAACCATCCCTTGTCTTTAATTATATCTGCTCCGATATTTCCAGCAAGAGAACCTGCGGCTGTCGTAATAAAAGCACAACCAGTACTGAACATTAACAATAAAATTAACAATCCAATCGTTTTCATCTGTGTACCCTTTCAATCTAATCATTTATAATTCATCCATTGTAAAATCTGTATCTTTACTGTTATCAATGGCCGCAATATAATTGACAGACTCGATTTCTTGAGGTGCCGATTTAACATTGCTTGAGTCGAGGTAGTTATCTACCCACGGTACAGGATTATAACTGCTCCCAGACAGTCCAATTTTCTTTGGGTTTAATCCTATATTCTTCATACGAACTCCAAAAATGTAGTCCATATATTCTTGTAATATTTGTGCATTCATACCAATAAGTGGCGAGCCTTTAGAGAAGAGATATTCAATCCATACTTTCTCTTCTTCGTATGCTTCTGCAAACATCTTATAGGTTTCTTCTTCTTGTTCCTTTGCTATCTCTTTAAAGCCCTCGGATTTATGAGTGTGCAACATATTAATAACTTTTTGGAATACATCGAGGTGAATCATTTCATCTCGTGCAATCAGTTTAAATATGTTGGAACTGCCCTGCATTAATTTAACAGGTTGTTCAGAGAACGACCAGTTGGCCACAAATGTAGCGAAAAATCTGATTCCCTCAAACATATTGACAACAAGGGCCGCTCTGTATATAGCAATCTTCAGCGTTTTTTCGTCTATTTCTGGAAATAATATCTTCTTGCTGTTGGCTTTGGCCACATTGTTTGCTTCGTTCTTCTCAAATACATCGTTGGAATAATCAAAATTCTTTAATATCGTCTTTGCTCGTGCTTGGATATGCTCGTCTTTTGTGATTGATTCGATGAAATCATCTACATCATTATAGATAGCACGGACCATTTCTGTGTATGATTCAGAATGGAGCAACTCATTATTCTGGTGATTCGTGATATACAATTCCCATTCAGGATTATTAGAGATACCACCGTTATTAAATAACTGTAGCATTCCTCTACCAGCACAAGAGTCTAATGTTATTGCGAATTTTAGGCCTGCTTCGTAGATATGGCGTCCTGCCTCCTCTAGTCCATCATAGTCCGTTTTCTCTTTGGACAGGTCTATTTCATTTTTGCTCCAGTTGCCTATGGCCCGGAGTTCTTCTGCAAAGTCTAAAATCCATTTATATTTTGGGTCGTGATATGTCTGGATATTTCGGTGGTCCGAATCAGGACCAAGAAACAATTTCGTTTTCTTTGAGTTGACTGTATCGCCTAATGAAAATATTTTGCTCATATATGTTCTCCGTTATATCGCACAAGCGCCACTTTCACAAGCCTCATCACCGTCTATAGGGATGTCCTCTTGCTCGTCAGTGAGTGGAATCAATTCGCTTGTATTCTCTCTGTCCTTAGAACGAATATAATACAAACTCTTTAGTCCATATTTATAAGCGGTCAGTATATCTCGCTTAACTCTATTGGCATCCAGTATCTTTCCTTCTATCTTCGTCAGGTCATACCACTGATTGACGCTCATTCCTTGGTCAATGAACTTCTGGAGAATCGCCATCAGTTTAATATACTCGGAAGATGAATTATCTGGCATCTCCCACGCTTTCATATAGTAACTTTCCTTGTCATAATCAGGCACTAGACTCCTTACGGTGTACACGGCTGATTCAAATGTATCGGTCACCGATTGAATCGGGTCGATACCTTGAGTTGAATTAGATACTAGACTACTACTCGCGGTTGGTGGAATTGCTGATAACGTAGTGTTACGCATTCCATACTTCTTAATTTCTTTTCGTAGGTGCTCCCAATCACACAACAATTTCATATCAGTGATTTGGTCTACATTCTTATTGTACGTATCGATAGGCATTTTGCCTTCTGAATACTTGGACAAATGGAAGGCTTCACAAGGGCCACGTTCTCTTGCTAACTTCATAGATGCTTTGATGAGTCCATATTGGAATCTCTCGGCCCATTTGTGTGATAGTTCGGCTGCCTTTACAGTTCCTAATCTCGCTTCATTCTTCGCAAGAAAGTGGGCGAAATCTGATATACCAATACCCAAGAATCTATATGCTCGTGTAGGGTATTCGGCCGCATCCAATGGATATTCTTGTATATCAATCAGATTGTCTAAGAAGCGGACCATCAGGCTGGTCAACGAATCCAATCGTGTAATGTTCGCTAGTTTCCCAAAATTCACGCAACCAAGGATACATAGGCTAATCATACCATTATTGGGGTCGTAATCGTGTATGTTTTCTTTCTTCGTTTTCTTTAATCCCTCAAACATCATTGGTCTAGTGGGTAGGAATATCTCTGAACATAGATTGGTCTGTGTCACTGGCTCTGTAAACATACCTTGATTGTTGACATTATCAACAAAATGGATATAGATACGACCAGTTCCAACTCGTTCTTTCACAAGTTTATTGAAAAGTTCTACTGCTGGGACGGTTCTCTTTCTAATATTGCGCCTATTCTCATATTGCAAGTACGCTTCCTCAAACTTTTTACTGTCTCCATAATGCTCGAACAATTCAGGTACATCTTCAGAGGAAAATAAAGTAAAATCCTCTTTCTTCATCACTCTATCGATGAAGATGTTTGGAACACCGATTGAATAATCAATGAACCTCGCTCGTGTTGTATTGGAACCTTGGTTGTTCTTATACTCTAGAACATCCATAATCTCCCAATTAAAAATCGGATAGTTAACTACAGTAGCACCAGTCCTCAGTGAATTTTGTGTGAACTGTTTCGATACTGATTCAATTGCTTTAAGGATGGGTAGAGCACCAGTGTGCTTGACTGTGCCTTGTTTAACAGGCGCCAGGATACCACGCACCTCACCCATATCGATTCCAATACCCGCCCTCTGTGATGTCATCAATGACGTTGCGTATTCGGCCGCAAGAATAGATTCGGCACTATCGCCCATCTTAATCTTACAACAAGAACTGAACATTTTCAGTTGAGTACGCACACCAGAAATGATAGGTGTAGGGAGAGAAATTTCATCATTCTTTAATGCTGTGTAGAAATCAATAATCAATTGTTGTCTATTGTCAACTTCGTCTGCAAAGATAACCATAGGAATAATCATAAAAGTTTCCTGAGGCATCTCCAGAAGTAAGTCTTTATTTTTTGAATCTCGTATCAAGTATTTTGAGGACAACTGGACAACGGACGCATATCCACGATTCATATCATTCTGATAATCAAGGAAGGTTCCCAGTTGAATGATATCTGCTTCTGTATACTTGGTTAGGATATCCGCTGAATATAATTTGTTTGCTACGTGATTTTGGATATATGTCAAGAATGAAGTGGGTTTAATATCTTGATATACTTGCTTTCGCATATCCGTCATAAGCAAACGACCAGCAAAAATATCGTAGTCCGGTTCTATTGGAGAAATCTTTTCCGCGGCACTTTTGATGAGCGTTTGTTGAATATCTGCTGAAGAAATTTTATTTACAATTTTTATATGGGCATTAATTGCTGTCTCGGAAATGGATACATTTAAACCATTACTGCACCACTCTAACATCGTATGTATTTTATCGTAATCCAGTGGTTGCAGAGACCCATCTCTCTTGCGTACTAGATTATCTTTCGTTTCAACCATTTCAACTCCATTGCGTAATTAATCACCACATATTATATCTATATGAGACTTGTGGGGGTATTATACTTGATTTCTTCTTATTTGTCAAGAAGAATAAGTATTTATATTTTTGCGGGAACAGACACTCTATTGCCCTTCTTGTCGGTGTTTGTTAACACCAGACCGTAGTTATTGTCTCTTTTTGGGATGGGCTGGAGACCTTTCTTATATCTTAACTTGTTTTTCTTGAATGGATTGTAGTCACAAAAGTGGTGCCAACGGCCATATTTCCATACAATTCGACATACGTCTGGGTGCATATCTACCAGCATTTGAGACTTCTTGATTGTGCCATCCGTGTTATATCCAGTCTCTTCAAATTGCTCGTTATCAGTGCCCTCAACGTGGTAGAATTCTTCCGTATTACCACCCTTTACAGTTTGTGTCGCACATTTGCCCTGAAGGAAATGATTAAACTGTATTGTTACGTCTCCATCCTTCAAGATACGTAGCGATAAGTCTGTATCTTCGTTATAGCGGCCTCTCCATCGATGGATTCCTGAATTCTTGATAAGATTACAAGAATATATTCGAGTGTTTGCTACATAAGGCGGGTACTTCTGGTTAGGTGCTATGAAGAATCGATATTGGAGACCAGCCATTTGGATGTTCTCGTATCTGTCACAAAAATCTTCACACGACCTGAACAATGCTCCGTTCTCTACTCGATACCTAAAATTCTTATGCAGTCTATAGAAGTCTGCAATGTTATCATCCATTACCCAATGCCATTCGGTACCGAGTATGTCTTTTGCGTGGTCCCAACACCAGTTCCTTGCACGTCCTGGGCCATCGCCGTGATTACTAAAAGGTAAAAGCAAAAGCGTAGCATACGGCCGTAGTTTAAATTTATCAAGTGCTTCTTCATAAGGTCCTTCATCTTGTGGTTCAATAGCAATATAGTGGTGAATCTTCATCCGAGATAAACTCTTAGAAGTAATCATACTATCGGCACGGCCTTTGGATATCGTATACAAAGGATATTGCGGATAGTGTATGTCTGTACAAGGATTTTTTAAGGGCATTTGCTCTCCTGTTTAAGATGGGTTTCTTGTACATCCTCATATACAATAATTCCAGTTACAGACAATATCATACAAAAGGCAAAAATAATCATTAATTTCATATCACGTTTACTCATTATTTCTGTAGGGTTAAAGGGTCCGCGTTACCAATCCAATGCTTTGGGAATGACTGCTCCACGGTACCACATTTATAAAGTGCAAAACAGTATAACACAATTGTACCAATAATACTAGCCCATACTCTAAACATCCTGTCCTTCTTTCGTTGCGGCAAATTCAAAAATGCCTTGGTTTCTTTTATGGAATTCTTCTCCGAGAATTAACTCACATTCTTTATATAAGAGACTTCCCTTTGGTATTGAATTCCATAGTTCGTCAGAAATTACATCTGCGTTGTTCCACGCACTCTCGAAAAAATGTTGTACGCAGTATGAATTTTCTAATATCTCATCAATGGAGGGTAAGGTATGGCCGAAAATGTCTCGGTTACCAGTTAGTCGTGTTGGACTCTCCATACTGTAACAATTGCCTTCAGATAGCCACGTGGGCACTGGACAATTATATAGTGGTTCTAATATCTTTGCGGTAGTATCTTCATTCGCTATTGCTTTGACTGTCCACAGTACACTGTTCCACTCGTCACTACTGCCTTTAGGAGGCTTGGCGAGTTTCTTCATAATCGTATCTGCTAAGTCTGAAATTTTCTGTGAAGTAGTTGGTGCCACTTTTATAGGAAAAGCAGTAAGTTCTTTGCCATCCCAACTTCCATCGTGGACTGTCATTGGTGGTTTATCTTTGCCCCACTTGGGTGCATATACACCTGCCTTTTTGGCGGGCATTGTACTAAACCAACTGTCGTCTGTCGGAAAAGGCCTTAGACAAACTGCATCCATATCAAGAACGACACCGTTTATTTGACTCGCCCGCTTTAAGCGAACTGCATCTGAAATGTGTGCTATTGAATGGCCATTATTTAAACTCTCTAATGCTGATTCTCTTGGTATGAATGCGTCAGCATCTTTTATTGTGATGTTCTTATAGTTCCTAACAAAAGAATTAGGTTCTACGTATTGATGTGTCCACAATTCAACAGTATTGCCAACTCGTTGATGTGATTTAAATACTAATTCGTGAAACGGTGAGAATCTTAATTCGGCATCAAATCCTCTTGGATTTCCCCAGTATAAGACTATTGTAGGCATTATTCCTCCATCCAGCGGAGTAGAGAATTCGCTGTCACATCAAGGTGTGGATGCCAAGCAGATTTAGTTTTATCAGTCAGTCTCTGCCCGATTTTCTTCTGGAAATCTTCGTAGTCTTCCTTTGTTCTGAAAGACATAATGACTTGTGTGTATGGTTTATTATGTTCTTGAGTGTAAGACGGCATATTCTTCCAGTGCTTTCTCCACTCTTCGATATTAACCTCTTCGTTAATACCAGACTCACCATCTTCCATAAAAGAACCTAGGCTAGTCGGAAGATTTTCATCTTTGACTTCGCCTAGGTAGTTATCGTACTCGGCTGACTCTTTCACTTCAACTTCTCGCTTTTTGTTTTCGCTCATAATATACCTTCATTGATTTTAGTTGTTATTATACACCCTTTTAAGGTGTTTGTCAAGTCTTTATGCTACTATTTTAACAATGCCCATACTACATATGACCCATTCTCCCAGATTTCTTGTTCGTGTGCCCTGCGATTTATAAGTCCTTGATTGAACTTTCCGTCTGCACATACAAATCCGACTTTGGAATCGAATGCTTGGCGTTTGAATTCTTTTACGTCTCCTTTATTCAATGCTGTAAAGGCCGCTGAATTTCTGAAGGCATCTCTGCCTATGTTATATATCAGTGACACTAAAGCATCTCTTTGGTGTTCGTTTAACTTGAAGGTAACGTGCTTATCGATATAGCCATTGGCTTCGAGAAGTTTGTATACCATAATTCTGTATGCTTCTTTTGAATTCGACTCTTTATCTGTAAATAGATATGATTTGGTTCCATAACCTTTAGCGATATGGCCCACATCGTCATATTCTACTACTCCAATTTCTCCGTCTAGCAATGGTTTATTTTCCATTGTCATAATGAACATAGTCAGGTCCTCAGAGGGTCTCCAGTATTTGCTAGAAGTTTTTGGTTCGGGGTATTCTTTCCCTTCAATAGTAACTTTAGCGGCGACTGAATCTTGAGGTAAACAACCTGCTAGTGCCCAGACTAACATAATCAACAAGAGGGCGAATGAAAAAACTTTAATAATCATTCTAGTTCCTTATGCGAAATAATAATATATTAGTCCAATAGTTGATACGAGAGTAATCACGGAATTCGTGACAACGATGGACATTTTCTTCCAACGGGTTCCTACTAATACCCAGATAGCCCCACCCGCTATCATAAGATAGGGGCCTTCGGGATGATATCCGAGACTGTTTGCTAATGCACCGATAACAACAATTGCCGTACCAGTCCACTCTAAAAATTGTGTAAGCATCCTATTGTAAACCATCGCTTCAATTCGACTTAATTTTTTCATTACAAAACTCAAAATCAATCAACCTTTCCTTTCACTTAAAGAAGGGGTGCCGTGACACCCCCAAGATTTAAATATTATCAATTATCTTAGTCTCGTGTGAATAATTTCCAAATTAAAACTGCTGAAATTAAACCAACAAGACCAGCGGCGCCTAATTGACCAACAATACCGACAACGGTTCCGATAACGTCACCGCCTAAGAAAGGTACTGTACCACCGAATACAACTTGTAATACGATGGCTAGGGCAATCAAAGACACACCAACTTCTTGAGCGCCTTTGACGCCACCTAAGATTTTATCTAACATAAACATCTCCTATATTATCGTCTATCGCTTTTTATACTGGTCGTTTAGACAAACCCAGTTGTGTAATATTTATCTGAAGAGTCGAAAATTATTGACTCAATTTCTTCTGTTTTAGAGTTTTTTTGACTGCGGCTAGACTGTCCTCATTTGCTTGATAACGTATACCGATACCGCCATTCTTTTCCCATTCAGCGATGTTACTCGGTTTATCGTCAATCAGAATATTTGGTTTGCCATTGGAAGTGGCCCATTTTGCCTTATTACTGGTAAATACCAGATTCTTCTTTTTGGGAGGAGTGAAGTCATTTTCTTTCAGCCAGACTTCTTTCCAATATGCACTGTTACGTGCATCGCCGCGGAGAGGACTAGAACAAATTCCCCAATCATCACCAGCAACTTCTTTTACAAATTCAACCAATTCTTTAGATGTTGGATATTGCTCTAATGTATTGAAAAAATCGGTTTGCTGTAATTCGGTAATTTTGGCTTCAACATCATCGATTTCTTTCCAGTGGTTTACTCCGTTCTTCTTTGCGAATGCTTTAAAGAAGTTCGCAATAACTCCATCCATATCTAAATAAACTGTCATATTTTTCTCATATTCACCTTTCTTAATCTTTATCATACTACTATTATACATCATTTTCGTCAAAAGTCAACCCTTTTTTTCGTCTTTTTTCTTCTTCCAGAACTCCTTTATCTTCTTGATTCTAGTGACTTTCTTCACCATACCCTTTGGAATTTGATGTATCGTACCGACGGACCTGTCTGCCCGTACGGTATCTGTCAAATACATACACAAATCATCGTCAAGGAAATGAATCCCATAGGTCTCGAAAAAATCATTTTCAATAGGTAAATCACTTAATTCGTGCCAGCCATCGTTATAGGTACAAGCATCTAGCCACTCCACCTTAACAAGCCAAAGTGGTGGATGTTCGTGTTTCTTCTGATTGTCGCAACTCATATTCAGCCTTTTCCCCGATTTAATAGGTGAGTTCTTCGTCAAGTGTTTCACGTTGCTATGCAACTTTCCCATCAAGACTTTTCCTTGTAGTGGACTTCCCTCATTGCCCTTAACTATCTAACTCCTCAAGTAATCTGGTAAATCATTCGTCTGTCTGAATTCAGATTCCTTTTTGTCTGCGAACCAATCAATCGACCATTCTGCACTATTCACGTAATGTCCGACTCTGCCATCCTCGAGGTCTTTCTTCAACGCTTTCACGATATCCATCGGGTCGTAGCCGAAGCCAGGAAACATATCAGACTTAAACTTTACTTTAAACGTAACTTCCCATTCTGGTGCAGGAATAATCGGCATCATCACCTTATTCATTTTCTTCTCCTCAAGCACTCAAAAAATCCATTAATTCCCGCTCTGTCGCGGCCTTCTTAACTGCCTCTTTATCAACTTTAGGGCGTTTCGATTCTATCTCTTCTTTGGTAATATTTGCGGTATCGCTATCGACAAATACACCCTTTTTAGGATATGAGAAGAATCCAAATCCCAATTCTTTCTGTCGGAGTTTCGCATTGAATTTCACGAAATCACCAACCTTCACATCTGAATCTAAGAAGAATGCAGGGACTGTACCGAAAACTCGATATCCCTTGAAATCTTCTACTAGCATCTTATATGTATATGAGTTGGAGAAGTGGCTGTCGTACTGCTTAATTGAGACAACTTCACCGATAACTTCTCCCTTTCCATCGACCATTGGTACTACACGCTCAAGCCGAGCCTTATTCTTCTTGGAATAATCCTCATCTTGCTTGGCACATTTCACCACCGCGGCCATCTGTTTGGCCGTGGCCGAATTCCATTTCTTCACATTGAAGATAACGTCTTTTATGAAGGCATTTCCACCCTCATAAGTCTCTAAAATCTCCTTGAACTTTTCAACATCTACGCCGTCTAAATCGCCTTTGACTTTAAGTTCATCTGTCATCGAGTTCTCCATTATCGATATAAGGTTACGTAGTCACCGAAGTAGCCATCGAAAACCTCTACTAGGTTCTCGTAGTCACCAGCGGTCATCTCGGCATTTACTGCCGTGAAATCCAAATTCAGTTGATTTGCAAACCTCTTGGCATAGCCAAGAAGCACAAACGCATTACCCTCTGGACCAGTCAAATCGATGGTCAACTCGGCATTTTCTGGTTTCGCTTTTATCGTCATCTGTACCCCTTTATTTATCTCATTCAACAAGTTACTATTATACTGTACCTGACGGTGTTTGTCAACCCCTATTTATAGAAAGATTCCCAACTTCTGCCGTGCCAAAGGTGGCCCTCTGGATACGGTCGGAGTTCGGTGCCTCTTAGAGAACCTGGCGTTCGTCTTTCCAGTTCTAGGCACCATTTATAGTGGGGCCCACCTGGCGTTAGATGACCCTCTGGGCCAGTGATGAGTCTCGATGGTTCTTTGAAAAATTCCATCGAAAATAGACTTTCCATACTTGCTATGGGTATTTTCTTCTTTTCTGTTAACATATTTCTCCTCTTTTTACCGATTCATATATCATTATACAGTGGTTTTGAGGGTTTGTCAAGTCTTTTTCCATCTTTTTTTGTTGTATTTTTGCAACACTGGAACACTAATTCCAATGCGATTGACACTAGTTATAAAGCACATTGGAACTAGTTCCAATATAAATAGTTGTTAGATTATACAACACAGGAGCAGTAAAAATGTTAAAATGGATTCTGATAGCGGCCGGCGTGGCCGTTTTTATAACAGCGATGGTTATCGGTGTTGAGGCGCTGAAATGCACACCACCCTGCATATAAATTGTGAAAATAGACAAGAACGACCTGGAATATACGTATGCTCGTAGTACAATGTACTGGCGGTGGACTGCCCTTATCATATATCTACTCATATGTTTTTACGATTTTATGTTCGTCCCAATATGGTACGGGCTAAATCGGCCTGATATTAGTCAATTTATGGACATCATTAATGCAACAAACGAACCATTAGTCCAAATGGAATTAATGAAGAAACTTACTGGGCAACATAATCCCTTCACCTTAATGGGAGGTGGATTATTCCACTTAGCCTTTGGTGCTATTCTCACAGGTAGTGCATTCGGGTTAAATAAATAAAGATTGAAGGAGTACCTACAATGAAGTTTTTAAAAGAGTATTTTCCGCTCATCGTGAGCGTAATTGTAATAGCAGTAATAAGTTTTGTGGCACTTCCAGTAATGGCACAGTCGGAAGGCAGTGGCACTAAAACGCAGGAGTCCCCTATGCAAAAATGGCCCGCATTTTATGATTGTGGTCCAACTCCAATAATACAAGAACTAGTTAAACGAAATGAAGAATTGCCGATGGTAGAAAGTGTTGGTGTTCTTCAAATTCCAGGTGAGACGCCGAATCAACCACCTCGGATGATGCAGTCGCCAGTTACTCAATATTTTAATGGCAAAACTGGCACATATACAATTGTAGCCCAATTTAACAATGGATACTCGTGTATATTGCTTTTTGGTCACGGACTTAAACCTGCTGGTGGAGTGAAAACCAAAATGGACATAAAGCCCGATGTATGGAAGAAAAAGTTAGAAGTTCCAAAGGCTACCAATCCAGAAGATATTAAAGTGATTGATAACGACCAGGAATTTCTTGCACATTTAGTTCAATGGTGAGATGTTTTATCACGATTGAAGATACATTCATAATATTAAGGTGTACATTTTGAAACCTTTAGGAAATGAAAGACGGCATTCGCTGTCAAGAAAAGACGAAAAACGTCAACGGAAAGCGGTCAAAGCAAAAGGGCGCCAGGCTGCCAGAAAAGAATTGAGAGTATACCCAGCCATTAGGCACAATATGTATGAAGATGGATTTGACTGGGCACACGAAACAAAAAAAGACCCCAATTAAGGGGTCTTTTTCCAAAGTGTGAATCAAACTTAGAATGAATATCTAAATCCGACAGTGTACACGTTTGAATCACTGGTATCATTAATATGTTTACCATTGACATAAGCACTAGCCGCGGAACTAAACGAATGTTCTGCTTCTGCTAGATATGAGTCAGCACCACCCTCGATGGTTTGATAACCACCTTTGAGAGTAACACTTCCAACATCCATAGAAGCAACACCAGTTAGAGAATCCGTAGAAGTACCAGCAGAATTTTTATCCCGCTCATATATACCTCCAACAGTTACCGGACCAATGTCGGTAGTTGCCCCACCTAACATAGTTCTAGTACCTGTATTTTCATCTTTTGCGTAGACCGATACGAGATTAACACCTAATAGAGTGTGAGAATAACCAATCTCCCACGAATCCATTCCTGATTGACCATTAGAGCCGTCTACAACTGTACTCGCCGCTAGATTTATATCTTCACTAAGCGAAAAGGATAATTTCGCAGTATTTGAATTGCGAGTCGAATTTCTACTCAACAAATCTGTACCTTCACCGAAAATACCTACAGTGGCTTCACTAATAGTCTCTTGTAAATTTCGCATACGGCCTAAGGATAGACTTACAGGACCTGTTCCAATACCTACAAAGGCATCTCTAGTAGTGAGTGCATTTGGTCCGCTTGGGTCAACGTCTGCCGAAATCGTACCGAATACACGAGGGCCACTCGCCTCTTCAGTAGCAGTCCCTATATCGGTGTTAAATTTAGCACCAATAATAGTTCCCTTTGCTACGATTTTCGATGTGCCATTGTCTGACACCTGAAGTCCTTGCTCGATAGACCCGAAAACAGTTGTGTCTGCTTGAAGGGCCGTTGTTGTCATAAAGACAATGCCCATCATTAGGGCGATTTGGATTTTTTTCATAATACCTTTCCGTTCATTATTTACATTAAAAAAACATCAATCATCTGATGCCGTGTCGTCTCCGAATGGAGACATAGGAGGTCGAGGCGGATGGCGAGGGCCATTCTTCTCCACTCCAATTCTTTCTTCAGACTTTCCAAACAGTCTGATATATTCCGAATCCTGGGTCCAGTCTATACGGTCGGACCTGGTTACAATTTCACGCAACTCGTCTATAGTCATTAATTCTCTCCTGCTATTTTATTTATACTGATTTTTTCTCGGTGGGTACTTATGTTACTGGATGGTAATCCTACGTGGGTCCACAAGTGCTTAATAATATCATAATCAAGAGAATAATTACAGTGGTTTTAAAGTACATTACTCATTTGCTAGGCCCCTATTTTCTAGCCAACCCTCACCATAACTGACTGTTAATTCTTCTCCTTTTTCAATGTCTCTTATTGCAGTGAACGACATTCGGTTGTCATTCGGGTACAATTGATGGTCAACATTGGCCGTCTTTGAATGATTGTATAAACTTCCATAACCTAAACACAAAGCATAACAATGGTCATCCAAGACAAAGACATAATTCATTAACTCTCCTACAACTTCTTCTTGATAAACGGCGAGAAAAGGTGCATCTTCGACAATGCTTCCTTTTGGTATAGGCTTCCTCGCAAATACACCCCTTCCGCCCTTTTTAGAATTTTGTATCTCAACATTATCTATACTGAACGGACCAGTCCTAATAGCAAAATCTTCGCCATTGTTTGGTGGTGCATTAAGATATGTTCCGAACCAATCCATTATAAATGAAACCCATAATCTTCTTCGGCAAACGATGTATGAGTAACGTGGAATTTTTGTCTTTTAAAATAAGACTCACTATTTACACTCTTGTCACAAATATACAAGTCAAAATGGGGCTTATCCCCTACCAATAAATCGTGGAATTTTGCACCCCAATCTTCTAGTTGCATCA
>Ga0315329_10000283_pt1 | contig 19902 bp, 15 predicted proteins | sample M150032315metaG_FD_203459 | JGI IMG/M metagenome (GOLD analysis project Ga0315329, IMG submission 203459) | Ammonia-oxidizing marine archaeal communities from Monterey Bay, California, United States - M1 500m 32315 | ecosystem: Environmental > Aquatic > Marine > Coastal | place: USA: California...
TGGGCGAAGATGGTACCTGTCTCTCCGGTCGACCGGTCAGGGCACCGGGGTCCCCGGTGGGGCCACACAGACCTGCTCGGTCCGTGACGGCAGCACGACGGCCACAGCCGCCGCCCGGTCGACCATAGGACAGGTCGTGCCGGCCACGCCGCGGGCCACGATCACCGGAGTCTGGGCCGTGCACGGCACCACCCGGACGGTCGTCGACAGGTCGACACACCGTCCGGCCTCCATCCTCGACGGCATCTCGCCTTCGGGACCCAGCACCGCGGTGGCCACCAGGATCCCCACCATCACCACGAGGGCCAGCACCACCGGACCGACCCGCAGCGCACAGCCAGCGGCCGTCGACACCGCCACCCCGTCAAACGAATCGCCGTGGCGGCCGTACGGCCTGTCATCGGCCGGAGGACCTGTCGAGGGGCGCCGAGGCGCCGGGGCCGGCCGGCAGGACAGGTCGTAGGCCGCCCTCCGGTCCGCGTTTCCCAGGACCCGCCAGGCCTCGTTCACCTCGGCCATCCGGTCGGCGGCCCGTGCCCGATCCGACGGGTCGACCACCCGATCCGGGTGGAACCGGCGGGCCAACACCAGATAGGCGTCACGCACCACCTCCGAGGAGGCATCGGTCGGCACCCCGAGCGTGCGGTAGGGGTCGACGGGACCGGTCACCCGACCACCCTACGGTCGCCCCCGACCCGGGCCCGGGCCACCTAGCGTCGACACGGTGAGCGACCTGACCTGTCCCGGCTGCGGCGAGGACGACGACCTGTCGGGCCGCCGGGACGGTCAACCCGGCCACCAGACGATCACCGTGACCTGCGGTTCGTGCGCCCTCTCGTGGGTGCGGGACCTGAAGCCCAGCTGCCCAACGTGTGGCAGCACCAACGTCCGCACCGCGTTGCAGTCGATTGTCGACAAGTCTCGTGGGACCCAGCTGTCCATCCAGTCGATGCGGATCGTGTACCTGTGCCCGACGTGCGACCCCGAGCGTCTGGCCGACTGGAACCAGACCAACTCGCCGCTGCGTCCCGCCGAGCTCCCCCACGACGTCGACTGACCCGGAACTAACCGCCCAGCAGACCATCGACCACCGCTTCGAGGCCGGCCACCCGGCTCCCCTTGACGAGCACGGCATCACCCGGCACCAACGCCCGTTCGACGAGGGCAGCCAGTGCGGCGTCAGCATCATCCAGAACGTCCGTCCCGTAGCGGTCGGTGCCCACGGCGAGCACCTCCACCCCGAGGTCGGCCGCGTAACCAGCCACCGCGACGTGTGCCGCCGGACCGCCATCCCCTAACTCAGCCATCACGCCGAGCACGGCGATCCGCCGCCCGCTCCCCGGCAGGCCGGCCAAAGCATCCAGCGCGGCCGCCGTCGATACCGGATTGGCGTTGTAGGCGTCGTTGACGACCGTGCACCCAGACGGGCCGGTCACCACCTCCATCCGCCAGGGGGACAGCCGGGCTTCGGCCAGGCCGGCCGCCACGTTGTCAAGGCCCACACCCTCCACCAGCCCCACCGCGGCGGCCGCCAATGCGTTGGACACCATGTGGGCGCCCCGGGCCTCAAGCGTCACCTCGGTTCGACCCCACGGTGACTCCAGCCGGAACGTCGGGCGGAGCACATCGTCGAGCCGGATGTCTCGTGCACGGACCTCACCGGCATCGCCGAACGTGAGTACCGGGCACCGGGCTCGCACGGCCTGGGCCAACGCCGCGGACACATCGGCGTGGACGATGGCGCAACCGTCAGGAGGCAGGCCATCGAACAACTCACCCTTGGTTCGGGCCACGGCCTCCAGCGAGCCGAAGACCCCGGTGTGGGAGGACGCCACGGTGGTCAGCACTCCCACGTCGGGCCGGGCGATGTCGGCCAGATCGGTGATGTCTCCCTCGCGTCGTGCCCCCATCTCGACCACCACATGAGCGGCGGCGGCCGGCGCACCCAGCAGCGTCAGAGGCACGCCGATGGCGTTGTTGAACGAGCGGTCGCTGGCGTGGACCACGCCCGCCCGGGCCAGCACCGCAGCCAGCAGGTCCTTGGTCGACGTCTTACCCACGCTCCCGGTGATGCCCACCACCCGGGCTGGCGTCCGGTTGGCCGAAAGGCCGTCGGCGGCGCCGATCGAGCGGCGGGCCGTCGAACCCAGCGCCCGCAGCGCGACCGCCGTGTCGTCGACCCGCACCACCGGGCCGGCGTCTGTTTCCTCGTCCCGGTGCCACAGCGCGGCCGCTGCGCCGGAGGCCATGGCGCCGTCCACGAAGTCGTGTCCGTCCCGTTCGGCAACCAGCGGCACGAAGAGGCAGTCCGGAGTGACAGTGCGAGAGTCCTGGGTGGCGCCGTCGACGAGCACGTCGCCGCCGACCAACACGCCCCCGGTCGCCATCGCGACCTCCGACGCCCACATCCTCACGGTGCCCGGTACCCCACGGGGCGCGACCCTACGATGCCAGGGTGTCCAGCCGCCGTCGTCTCATCGTCGTGTTCGGGGGCCGCAGCGCGGAACACGACGTCTCGTGTGTGTCGGCCCGCCACGTCGTGGCCGCCACCGACCCCGACCGCTACGAGATCGTCCCCGTGGGTATCGACCGGGACGGCCAGTGGGTGCTGGCCAAATCGGCATCTGAGGCGCTGACGGCCGGCGACCTTCCCGACCACCTGGACCCGACGGGCCCGGCCTGGGATCCGCTTCCCCACCTCGCCGACCTCACGGCCGATTCCGAACCCGGATCCGTCGTGGTCTTTCCGCTGGTCCACGGGCCGCTCGGCGAGGACGGCACCCTCCAGGGCCTGCTGGAACTGGCTGACGTCCCATACGTGGGTTCCGGAGTGCTCGGTTCGGCACTGGCCATGGACAAGCTGGCCGCCAAGGAGGTGCTGGCCTACCACGGCATCGCCCAGGCCCGACACCGGGCCATCCACGCCGACCGCCTGATCGACCCCGGATCCGACGGGTACCGGGCGATGGTGACCGACCTGTTGGCCGACCTCGGCCCGACGGTGTTCGTGAAGCCGGCCAACATGGGCTCCTCGGTGGGCGTGTCGCGAACCACCGACGAGGTCTCGTTGGCCGACGCTCTGACCACGGCGGCCCGTTACGACGAGTGGCTGATCGTCGAGGAGGCCATCGACGGTCGGGAGATTGAGCTCGCCGTACTGGGCGACCGCTCACCCCAGGTCTCGGGACCGGGAGAGATCCGTCCCGGGGCCGAATTCTACAGCTACGCCGACAAGTACGAGACGGGAAGTGCCGAGCTGGTCATCGATCCGGACCTGTCGCCGGAGGTCACGGTGGGCTTCCAGGAACTGGCGGCCCGGGCGTTCCTGGCCCTGCGTTGTTCCGGCATGGCCCGGGTCGACTTCTTCCTCGCCGACGATGGCCGGATGCTGCTCAACGAGGTCAACACGATCCCCGGCTTCACTCCGATCTCGATGTACCCCCGCCTCTGGCAGGCCGCCGGCCTGTCTTACCCGGCACTGATCGACCGCCTGGTCGACCTGGCCGTGGCCCGTCACTCCCGCCGCCGCCGCGACACCGGACACTGACGGCCCGGACCCGATGGCCCGTGCTAGCGGCCAACCGCCGGATCCAACGAACGGCGGAGGAACCGCAGCAGCTCCGCCCGCCGCTGGACCACCGGTCGCAGGGTCGGCCCCACGCCGGCCGCCCGCAGCACCTCGATCTCGGTGGCTACCCCCACCACCGTCGAGTACGCACTTAGCAGCAGGAGTTGGGCGTCGGTACGTCGCATCCGGCCGGCCGCCATCTCGTCCTCCATCCAGCGGCGGGCCCGGGCCATCAGGGGCTCGAGGTGGGTCCGGACGCGCTCCGCCCCCGGCGAGTTGGGTCGGCTGACCTCCCGGAGAAGGCCCAGGAGCACCGGTTGGTCCAACGCCAGGCGGAACACCTCGCGCACCATGGACTCGACCCGCTCCCAGTCGCTTCCGCCCTCCGACCGGGATTCGGCCAGCACCCGTTCCAACGCCATGGCCAACTCGCCGGCGCACTGGTCGACCACCGCATCGAGCAGCCGGCGCTTGGACACGAAGTGGTACAGGATCGTCTGCTTGCGGATTCCCAGCCCGGCGGCCAGATCATCCAGTGAGGTCCCGTCGTAGCCGGCGGTCCCGAACGAGGCCAGCGCAGCGTCCAGCACCAGGTCCCTGGTGTTTCCCCGCGTCCCGGTGGCTGCCACGTCGACACCGTAGTCCCGCTCTCTACCAGATGGTAAGTGGCCTGACCATCTGGTAGACAAGTCTCCGTGATCCCTGAGTCGCTGGCCGGGCGCCGCATCGCCATCACCGGAAGCACCGGCTTCCTGGGCACCGCTCTCGTCGAGCGTCTGCTGCGATCGGCCCCCGACTGCGAACTGGTCCTCATCGTCCGCCCGGGCCGACGGGGCGCCGCCCGTCGGGTCGAGCGCGACATCCTCCGCAACGACGCCTTCGACGCCCTGCGGGACCGCCTGGGCGCCGGCGGCTTCGCCGACATGACGGCCCAACGGGTCACCGCGATCGCCGGTGACGTCACCATCGACGGGCTCGGCCTCGACGACGACAGCCGGGCCGCCTTGGCCTCGTGCGACACAGTCATCCACTCGGCCGCCGTGGTGAGCTTCGACTCCCCGCTGGACCAGGCCGTCGAGGTCAATCTGCTGGGACCGGTCCGCGTCGTCGAGACCCTGTCCGAACTCGGGGTGACGCCCCACCTGGTGACTGTGTCCACCTGCTACGTGGCCGGCAGCCGCCGCGGTGCCGCCCCCGAAGAGCCCGTCGACGCCAGCCCGTTCTTCGTCGACGTCGACTGGCGGATGGAGGTCGACGCGGCACGACGCATCCGCCGCGACACCGAGACGGCCAGCCGCACGCCGGAGAGCCTGGCCGATTTCCGTACCAAGGCCCACGGCGAACTGGGCGCGGCGGGCACCCCAAGCCTGGCCGGCAAGACCGAGCAGTTGCGATCCCGCTGGGTTGACGACCGCATGGCCGAATCCGGGGTGTCCCGGGCCTCATCGCTCGGCTTCCCCGACGCCTACGCCTACACCAAGGCGCTCGGTGAGATCGCCACCGCCGAGTCCAAGGGCGATGTGCCGGTCAGTGTGGTCCGCCCGGCCATCATCGAGTCGGCGTTCGCCGAGCCCTCACCCGGCTGGATCCGGGGCTTCCGGATGGCCGAGCCGGTCATCATCTCGTACGCCCGCGGCCTCCTGAAGGAGTTCCCCGGCGTCCCCGAGAGCACCATCGACGTCATCCCCGTCGACTTCGTGGTGGCCGCCATCTGCGCGGTGGCCGCCCGTGGTCCGCTCGGCCCCGACGACGGGCCGGACATCGTCCAGGTGGCCTCCGGCACGGTCAACCCGCTGCGTTACGGCACCCTCGTCGACCTGGTACGCGAATGGTTCACCGAGCACCCCATCTACGACGACGTCGGCCAACCCATCGCCGTTCCCGAGTGGTCGTTTCCCGGCCGCGGCCGGGTCAAGAAGCAGTTGCAACGGGCCGGGAGGATGCTCGACCACGCCCAGAAGGTGTTCGATGTCCTGCCCGTGCGGGGCCGTCAGGCACTCGTGGGAACCCGCCTCGAGGAGCAGCGGGAGCTGATCCAGCGGGCCGAGGGATACGTCGACCTGTACGGCGCCTACGCCGAGTGCGAGGCCGAATACGGACTGGACCGCCTGCTGGCCCTGTGGGATTCGCTTGATGGCGACGACCAGTCGGCCTTCACCTTCGACCCCCGGATCATCGACTGGGACGCCTACGTCCCCGACGTCCACCTGCCGTCGGTCGTCAAGGCCGGCCGGGTACCCATGAAGCCCCCGGCCCGGGGAGGCGAAAGCCGGTCGTCTCGCCTGCGGCGCCAGGTGCTGGCCCCCGAACGCCATCTGGCCGCCTTCGACCTCGAGAACACCCTCATCGCGTCCAATGTGGTGGCCAGCTACGCGTGGCTGGGCAGTCGTCGTCTGCGGGGCCGCGACCGAGTGCGATTCGTGGCCGGCCTGGTGGCCGAGGCGCCGACCCTGCTGTCGCTCGACAAGAAGGACCGCAGCGACTTCCTCCGCTACTTCTACCGCCGCTACGACGGCGCACCGGTCGACCAGATCGCCGCCGACGCCGCCGAGAAGTTCAGCGAGCTGATCCTGGCCAAGTCGTTCCCGGCCGCCATCCGCCGGGTGCGCGAGCACCGGGCGCTGGGCCACCGCACCCTGCTCATCACCGGTGCGTTGGACTTCGTGGTCGAGCAGTTCCGTCCGCTGTTCGACGACATCGTGTGTGCCGAGCTGGGCGTGGTGGATGGTGCCTACGATGGCCAGCTCACCGCCGTGCCCCCGACCGGGGAGGCCCGCTACCAGGCCCTCGTCGACCACGCGGCGGCCCACGACCTCGACCTTCGCGAGTCGGTGGCCTACGCCGACTCGGCCAGCGACCTTCCCATGCTGGAGGCCGTCGGCTTCCCGGTGGCCGTCAACCCGGAAACCCGCCTGGCCGGCATCGCCCGCAAGCGAGGTTGGTTGGTCGAGGACTTCCGTAAGTCGCCCGGCATGCACCGCAGCCTGCTGCCGCTGGCCCCGACGAGCACCGTGGGGACCAGCCGATGAAGGCTCTGCAGTTCCGTCGGAACCTGCCCCGCTACGCGGCGGCCCGTCTGGCCGGCAGCCTCACACCCGGCCGAGGCGCTTCGGCCGGCCCACTCCGGCTGGTCGACCTCGACGCGCCCCGGGCTCCCGGCCCCGACTGGGTGCGGGTCCGGCCCCGTCTGTCGGGCATCTGCGGCTCGGACCTGGCCACCATCGACGGCCGGTCGGCCCGCTACTTCGAACCCCTCGTCTCGTTCCCATTCGTTCCCGGCCACGAGGTGGTGGGCGACCTCGACGACGGCAGCCGGGTGATCCTGGAGCCGGTCCTGGGCTGCGTCAGCCGCAATCTCGACCCGACGTGTCTCCCGTGCGCCTACGGCCACCTCGGGAACTGCGAGCACACCTCGTTCGGCGACCTCGAGCCAGGCATCCAGACCGGGTCGTGTCACGACACCGGTGGCGGCTGGGCCACCGCCTTCTCGGCCCACCCCTCCCAGCTCCACCCGATTCCCAACGCCATCGACGACGAGGCGGCCGTCATGGTCGAACCCACGGCCTGCGGCGTGCACGCCGCGCTGGTAGCCCAGGTGCCTGCCGACGGCGTGGTCGTCGTACTGGGCGCCGGCACCCTCGGGCTGGTCACACTGGCGGCGCTGCGGGCCCATACGCGCCCGAATACCGTCGTGGCCACCGCCCGCTACCCCGAACAGAGACGCCAGGCCGCCGCCCTCGGCGCCGACCACGTGGTGACGCCCGGCGAGATTCGCCGAGCCGTCCGTCGGGTCACCGGTAGCCGGACCATCGGCGTGTCGGGCCTCAGCGAGACCCCCACCGGGGGAATCGTGGACCGGCTCACCAGCGGAGCCGATGTGATCATCGACTGCGTCGGATCCTCAGCCAGCCTCACCGATGCCCTGGCCATCGTCCGGCCCCGGGGCCGCATCGTGCTCGTGGGCATGCCCGCCGAGGTGTCACTCGAACTCACCCCGCTCTGGCACCGCGAGATCACCCTGGTGGGCGCTTACACCTACGGCACGGAGACGCTGCCCGACGGTACCGAGCGCCGCACGTTCGACCTGGCCACCGAACTGGTCGCCGACGCCGGCCTGGGTTCGCTGGTCTCAGCCACCTATCCCCTGTCCCGCTACCGCGACGCACTGGAGCACGCGGCGACAGCTGGCCGCCGGGGAGCCACCAAGATCGCCTTCGACCTGCGCGACGAGAAGGAGCGCCTCCTGTGACCAGACATCTCGCCCCCCGACCGGGCTTCGTCCTCGACGTCGACCGGAACAGCCCACCGATCGTGTTCCACCACGGCGAGGGCTTCCGTCTCGAGAAGCTGCCGCCCGGCCGCTCCCGGGTCATCTACCCGGCCGAGCCGCTGGAGGGCCTGGCCGACCCCGACGGGGCCATCCGTCACGCCCTCCTCAACCCGATCGGCGAGTCGGACCCGCTGCCCGCCCTGCTGACCCCGGGCATGAAGCTCACCATCGCCTTCGACGACATCTCCCTCCCGTTGCCTCCGATGCGACGGCCCGACATCCGCCAGCGGGTCATCGAGGCGGTGCTGGACCTGGCCGCCGAGGCCGGCGTGGACGACGTCCACCTCATCGCCGCGCTGGCCATCCACCGCCGCATGACCGAGGACGAACTCCGCCACGCGGTGGGTGACCGGGTGTACGACGCCTTCGCCCCCGACGGGCGCCTCTACAACCACGACGCCGAGGACCCCGACGGCATGGTGGTGCTCGGCGAGACCCCCCACGGCGAGGACGTCCAGTTCAGCCGCCGGGCCGCCGAGAGCGACCTGCTCGTCTACGTCAACATCAACCTGGTGGCCATGGACGGCGGCCACAAGAGCACGGCGACGGGCCTGTCGGGCTACACCGGCCTTCGCCACCACCACAACGTCAAAACCATGCGGAACTCCCGGTCGTTCATGGACCGCGAGAACTCCGAGCTGCACGCTTCGAACTGGCGCATGGGCAAGGTGGTCCGCGACGCCGGGGTAAAGATCTTCCAGATCGAGACCACGGTCAACAACGACACGTTCGGCCGTGAGGGCCCCCTGGCCCTGCTGCAGAAGCGGGAATGGGAGTGGTCGGCTCGGGACCGCATGCAGTTCCTGGGCATGAAGGCCGGCCTGGAGATCATGCCGACGAAGGCCAAGAGGAAGGTCTTCTCGTCGTGGCAGGCGCCCTACGCCCTCACTTCGGTGCAGGCCGGCGAGGTGGAGGCCGTTCACGAGGTCACCACGGCCAACGTCTACCGCCAGCAGCTGGTACCCGTCGAGGGCCAAACCGACATCCTGACCATGGGCCTGCCCTACATCTGCCCGTACAACGTGAACTCGATCATGAACCCGATCCTGGTCATGTGCCTCGGACTTGGATACTTCTTCAACCTGTACCGGGGGAAGCCGCTGGTCCGCGAAGGCGGCGTGCTCATCCTGAGCCACCCCACCCCGTGGGAGTTCCATCCGGTCCACCACCCCAGCTACATCGACTTCTTCGAACAGGTGCTGGCCGACACCACCGACCCGATCGAGATCGAGAGGAAGTACGAGAAGCAGTTCGCCGAGGACGAGTGGTACATCCACCTGTATCGGAACTCGTACGCCTACCACGGCGTCCACCCGTTCTACATGTGGTACTGGGGCAGCCACGCCCTGCAGCACCTCGGACGGGTCATCATCGTCGGGGGCGACCCGGCGGCCGTGCGACGCATGGGCTTCCAGTCGGCATCCACCCTGCAGGACGCGCTGGAGATGGCGTCCGACGTGGTGGGCCCCCAGCCGACCATCACCCACATGAGGAACCCGCCCATCCTCATGGCGGACGTGACCTGAGGCCCGTGTCCCGTTCGGTGAACCCCCTACCATGAGCCCGGTACGCCGGTCGGTGGCGCGAGCCCGATCGCTGGTCGGGGGCCTCGGCTTCCCGTGGCGGGCCGCGCCCGTGCCCACTGGGATCGAGCCCCCTCCCCCGGGCCGCGGGCTGGGTGCCGACTACGACACGGGATGGGCGAGGCGTTACCCGGCCCGCGTGACCCGGGCCGCCTTCGTAGAATCGGTGATGCGGCCCGCCATGGCCGTTCTGGCTGCACCGGCCCGTCGTGGCCTCGACCGACTGGACGGCCTAGACGGACCCGTGGTGTTCGTGGCCAACCACCACAGCCACGCCGACACGCCGCTACTGCTCACCTCCATCCCCGAACCGTGGCGACACCGTGTCGTGGTGGGTGCAGCTGCCGACTACTTCTTCGGCAACCGGGTGTCTGGTGCCGTCTCGGCCCTAGCCATCGGAGCGGTGCCCATCGAACGTTCCAAGGTGGGTCGCAAGTCCGCCGACATGGCCCGTGACCTCATCGACGAGGGTTGGTCGATGCTCCTGTACCCGGAGGGCGGCCGCAGCCCAGACGGTTGGGGCCAGGAGTTTCGTGGCGGCGCCGCCTACCTGGCCATCCGCTGCGGCGTGCCGGTCGTGCCCATCCACCTCCAGGGCACCGGACGGATCCTCCGGAAGGGTCGGACGCTGCCCCGCCCGTCGCGCACCACCGTCACGTTCGGTGACCCCTTGAGGGCCGACCACGGCGAGAACGCCCGGTCATTCGCCGCCCGGCTACAGGCCACGGTGGCCGCTCTGGGCGACGAGGCCACGTCGGACTGGTATCAGGCCCGGCTCCGGGCCCATGCCGGCACCTCCCCCGGCCTCACCGGCCCCGACGTGGGGGCGTGGCGCCGCGCCTGGGCGCTCGGCGACCGTGATCGTCGGTCGCGCCGTCGCCGTCGCCGGTGGCCGTCGCTCTGATCCGGCTACCGCCACCGCCCGGTAGCCCGGAACTTCTGCGTTCCTTCGGCCGGTTATCCCGGATAGCCGTCGATCGCCACCGGTAACCTCCAAAACATCGACGGATGTGCGGCCGATGCCGCCCAGCATCCCTCGGAAGCCACCGCCCAGACCCACCACCCAGCAACGGATGCCGCACCGGCACCCCGCAGGAGATTCCCCATGGCCGTCGCCGCATCCACCCCCATTGAACTGATCCAGGGCGTCTACGACACCCTCGACGAGCGGGTGGCCATCGGCCGTCGCCGTCTGGGTCGTGCCCTGACCCTGGCCGAGAAGGTGCTCGTCAACCACCTCGACGATCCCGAGACCGCGGGCCTCGAGCGGGGTGTGTCCTACGTCGACCTGCGACCCGACCGCGTGGCCATGCAGGACGCCACGGCCCAGATGGCCTGGCTGCAGTTCATGACCACCGGCCTCGACGAGGTCCAGATCCCCACGACCACCCACTGCGACCACCTCATCGAGGCCCGAGACGACGGCAGGTTGGACCTGGCGGCCGCCGTGGACGGCAACCGCGAGGTCTACGACTTCCTGGCCTCGGTGTGCGCCCGCTACGGAGCCGGCTTCTGGAAGCCCGGCTCGGGCATCATCCACCAGGTCGTCCTCGAGCAGTACGCCTTCCCCGGCGGGATGATGATCGGTACGGACAGCCATACCCCCAACGCGGGCGGCCTGGGCATGGTGGCCGTGGGAGTGGGCGGCGCCGACGCCGTCGACGTCATGACCGGGTTCCCGTGGAACGTGCGTTGGCCCAAGTTCATCGGAGTGAAGCTGACCGGTGAGCTGAACGGTTGGGCGGCCCCCAAGGACATCATCCTGAAGGTGGCCGACATCCTCACCGTGAAGGGCGGGACGGGCGCCATTGTCGAGTACTTCGGGCCGGGAGCGCGCAGCCTGTCGGCCACCGGCAAGGCCACCATCTGCAACATGGGTGCCGAGATCGGTGCCACCACGTCGCTGTTCGCGTACGACGACGCCATCGGGCGCTACCTAAAGTCGACGGGCCGCGAGGCCGTGGCCGACGCGGCCGATGCCGTGGCCCATCACCTGCGGGCCGACGACGACGTCGAAGCCGACCCCGGCACCTACTTCGACCAGGTCATCGAGATCGACCTGTCGACGCTGTCGCCGCATATCAACGGTCCCCACACCCCCGATCTGGCCCGTCCGGTGGCCGACCTAGGCGCCGAGGCCGAACGCGAGGGCTGGCCGCTGGAGGTCAGCGCCGGACTCATCGGCTCGTGCACCAACTCCAGCTACGAGGACATCACCCGCGCTGCCAGCATCGCCCGGGACGCGGTGGCCAAGGGGCTGACAGCCAAGGCCCCACTGCTCATCACCCCCGGTTCGGAACAGGTCCGAGCCACCATCGAGCGTGACGGTCTGCTGGCCGACTTCGAGGCCCTGGGAGCACAGGTGCTGGCCAACGCCTGTGGACCATGCATCGGCCAGTGGGACCGTCAGGACCTCGACGACGGCATCCCCAACTCCATCGTCACCAGCTACAACCGGAACTTCCCCAAGCGAAACGACGGCTACGCCACGACGCACGCCTTCGTGACCTCGCCCGAGACGGTGATCGCCCTGACCATCGCCGGTCGGCTCGACTTCGATCCGGCCACCGACACGCTGGTCAACGACGCCGGCCAGGAGGTTCGCCTCATGGTGGGCGACGGCGAGGAGCTCCCGGCCGACGGGTTCGACCCCGGTGAGGAGACCTTCCAGGCGCCGCCGGCCGATGGGTCGAACATCGAGGTGACCGTGTCACCGTCCAGTGACCGCCTGCATCTCCTGACGCCCTTCCCGGCGTGGGACGGTGGCGACCTGACCGACCTCACGGTGCTGGTCAAGGCCCGGGGCAAGTGCACCACCGACCACATCTCGATGGCCGGCCCGTGGCTGAAGTACCGGGGCCACCTAGAGAACATCTCGGGCAACGTCTACATGGGTGCCGTGAACGCCTTCACCGGCGAGGTGGGGACCGGTTGGGACGCCACCGACGGCGAGACCCGGACCTACCCGGAGATCGCCCGGCGCTACCACGAGGCCGGCGTGGCCTGGGTGGCCATCGGCGACGAGAACATGGGAGAGGGGTCGTCACGCGAGCATGCGGCCATGGAGCCCCGCTTCCGTGGAGCCAAGGTGGTCATCGCCCGCTCCTTCGCCCGGATCCACGAGACGAACCTGAAGAAGCAGGGCGTCCTGCCGCTGACCTTCGCCGACCCGGCCGACTACGACCGGATCGGTCCCGAGGACCGGATCTCGGTGGTCGGGGTGGCCGACCTAGCGCCCGACGTGCCAGTGACCGTGGTGGTGACCGCTCCGGACGGCACCGAGAGTCCGATCATGGGCGAGCACACCTACTCGTCCGACCAGATTGAATGGTTCAGGGCGGGCAGCGCGCTGAACCTCATCCGGGCACGCTCCGGAAACTGACCCGAGCAATGACGGCGCCCAGGTGACCTGATCCGCCACGGGCGCTGTCCCACCCGTCGACGACGTTTCGCGACCCGATGTGGCGCGAAGCACCGCCCAACGCCAGGCGATGCCCTGATCGAGACGGCATGGCGCTGTCCCCGGCCACCGTTCGGCGACTGGCGTGTGATGCCGGAGTCATCCCCGCCGTGCTCGACAACCGGAGCGCCGTCCTCGACATCGGTCGTCGTACGAGCACCGTGGGGTCGGCGTTGCGCCACGCTCTCACCCTCCGAGACAGCGGATGCGCCTTTCCGGGGTGCGACCGGCCACCGTCATGGTGCGACGCCCATCATGTGAAGCACTGGGCCGACGTCGGCCCGACCGACCTGGCCAATCTCGTCCTGCTCGGCTCGGCCCACCACCACCTCATCCACGAGGACCGATGGTCGATACGTCCCGCTCCCGACGGGCGCCACCGATTCGAGTCTCCCACCGGCCAACGGTTCTCGGCACGACCGACGCCGGGCTCCGGGCCGTCCCCGGGCGTCAGTCCTCGTCGAGAATGAGGCGGGCGTTGACGGCGACGTCCCCCGTCCACGCCCAGAGCAGCACGCACGTCTCATCACCGAACCGTTGGGCGTGGTGTTCCCACGGCTCGTGGTGGACCGATTCACCCACGCCCTTCGGCTCCCACGCGCCTCGCCCCCGTTGGAAGAGTGCCGAGCCGTGCATGACGTGGTACGTCTCCTCAGCCGGGTGCTCATGACGCGGATAGTGCAGACCGGCACCCCAGATGCCCAGACCGGCACTGGCCACCGACGACTCGACCAGACCGCCGGGGCCGATAACCCGGACGTAGCCGTAGTTATCGAGGAAGTGCCGGGACAGCGTCGCCTTGTAGGCCGAGGTCTGGACCCAGTTCATGATCGACGCCGCCGCAGCGAAGGCGGTGAGGACGGGCTCGACGCCCGCCACACCACTCCGCGTCTCGAGCCCCTCCAGCAATCGAGCCACCGGAAGCCCGACAGCCGGCGGGGCCACCACCCCGTCGTCGACGATCGCCGCGTTCAGGAGCCCACCGACCTCGGCCAGCATCGGGAATCGATCGACATCGCGGTGCCCCAAATAGAAACCGGCCAACGCTCCGACCAGGTCACGCCGTAGATCAGTCACGGCAGACGTCCCGGCCTCGGATCCGTCGACCGGGGAATGATCTCAGGCACCCCGCCCACAGAGCCGAGCTCAGGCACTCCGGTCAGAGAACCGGACTCAGACACCACGTCCGGGGAATCCAGCTCAGAGGCTCTGGAGCCGGTAGCCGCGGTTGCGGGCCTCGGGCAACGAGTCCGGCCCAAAGCACAGGAACCGCTCGCTGGCCATCAGCTCGTCGAGCACCACGGCCATGGAGTCCTCGTCGGCCACCACGTCCAGGTCGTAGACCTGCTGGGTGCGTTTGTCGCCGATGAAGCGGTGGTGGGTGAATGCCGACGGTCGATCCATGACGGCGACGCTAGCCCGACGACTCGAATCCCGAGGCGGGGCTGACGTCGAGGCCCAGCAGCAGGATCCTCATCGCCGCGGGCCCCTTGCCTGCCTCTCGCCGAATCTCCGGTGCTGCCGGAGCGCGACGGAGGGCGTGCCCACCAGGACACGCCCTCGCGTCATGTCGCCTGCAGGTTTCTCGTTTGCAGGTTCGCAGGTTCATCTGGGATTCACGGGAACGACCGTTTCGTGCCGGCGGGGACCAATGCCGGCGGTCGGGTCCCGAGGGTGGGTCGGCGTGGATTTCGCCGAATGGTCCAGCGCCGCTCAGCGGCCGCCCACCTCCGAAGTCCCACATCGTCTACTGGAAGAATCGTTGCTGATCTGGACCACCTCCTCTCCTCGGTGATCTCGAACCTACGCCGCCGGTGCGAACCGTGCCGAAGATCTCGCTCCAGCCGGTACGGATTCGTACTGCCGGAGTACCATAGCCGTCATGCCAGACACCTCCGCGGCGGGGAACACCTCGCCCACCACGGTCTTTTCCGCACGCATCATCCACACCCTCGACCCGGCCGCTCCCTCCGGCTCGGCAGTCGCCGTCCGTGACGGCCGCTTCCTGGCCGTGGGCGACGCCAACGACCTCGTCGCCACTTACGACGGCACCATCGACGACACGGTGGCCGACAAGGTCCTCCTCCCCGGCTTCGTCGAGGCCCACAGCCATCGAGACACCGGCGGCATCTGGCAGTTCACCTACGTCGGCTACGAACCCCGAGTGGATCCCGACGGTCGCCTGTGGCCCGGTTGCACCACCTTCGATGCCGTGGTCGAACGCCTCAGCGAGGCCGACCGCATGTTGGCCGACCCCGACGAGCCCCTTCTGGCCTGGGGTCTGGACCCCATCTTCTGGCCCGGTGAACGCCTAGACCGCCGCCAACTCGACACCGTGTCGACCACCCGACGCATCTTCGTGACCCACTCCAACATGCACCTGGCCACCGTGAACTCGGCACTCATGGAGGTCGAGGGCATCACCCCGGACACCGTGGCCGAGGGCGTGCCCAAAGACGGCTCTGGCTGGCCCACCGGTGAACTCCAGGAATTCCCGGCCATGGCTCTCGCCGGCTCGGCATTTCGATCGTTCTTCGGCCGGCAACGATCGGACGAGGCGGTCCAGATGTTCGGACGCGCCGCCCGCAACGTGGGCATCACCACCGTCACCGACCTCGGCACCTCCAACCTCCTTGACGAGGCCATCGTCCGACAGTGGACCAGCCTCGCCGACGAAGCCTTCCCCATCCGGGCGGCCATGTTCCACGGTGCGCTGATGAGCGCCCCCGACGGCGACGAGGCCTGCGCGGCGGCGATGGTCGACCTGAAGCAGCAATCCACCGAACGCATCCGATTCGGCAACGTCAAGCTGCTACTCGATGGCTCCATCCAGGGCGGCACGGCCCGCCTGCGCTGGCCCGGCTACTTCCACGGCGGCCCCAACGGGATCTGGCTGATCGCCCCCGATCAGTACGCCGAACGCCTGGCCCCGTACCACCGGGCCGGCCTGCAGGTACACACCCACGCCAACGGCGACGAGGCCGTCGACGTCCTCCTCGACGGCCTCGAGCAGGTCCAGAGGGCCTATCCGATGCCCGACCACCGCCACACCGTCCAGCACTGCCAGCTGACTACCCCCGGGCAGTACCGGCGGATGCAGGCGCTCGGCATGTGCGCCAACGTGTTCGCCAACCACACCTGGTTCTGGGGCGACCAGCACCGCGACATCACCGTCGGTCCCGACCGGGCCGCCCGCATGAACGCCACCCGGACGGCCCTCGACCTAGGCGTGCCACTGTCGATCCACTCCGACTCGCCGGTCTCGCCCCTCGGGTCGCTGCACGTGGCCTGGGCTGCGGTGAATCGCCTCACGCCATCGGGACGGATCCTGGGACCCGACGAGCGGATCACCGTGGCCGAGGCCCTGCACGCCATCACTATGGGCGCCGCCTGGCAGCTCCGCATGGAAGACGATATCGGCTCGATCACCCCGCAGAAGTTCGCCGACTGTGCAGTGCTCGAGGCCGACCCCTTCGAGGTCGACCCCGTCGAACTACGCGACGTACCCGTCTGGGGCACCATGAGCGGCGGCGTGCTCCACCCGGGTTCGCAACAGAGCGCCTGAACGGGCCCGTTTCCACCGGGCCGTTCCCTCTCGGGCATCCAGCGCGAGACTTCGACACATGACCCGCCGCAGGACCACACCGACACGACGGGAGCAGCCTCGCCTGCCGCTGACCGTCATCGGCGGCTACCTCGGCGCTGGCAAGACAACCCTACTGAACCGCCTGCTGGCCGAGCCGGACGGACAGCGGATAGCCGTGTTGGTCAACGACTTCGGCGAGATCGACATCGACGGCCGGCTCCTTGACTCGGCCGCCGATGACGTGCTCCGCCTGGCCAACGGCTGCATCTGCTGCTCGATGGTCGACGGGTTCGCCGACACCTTGGAGACCGTGCGCGGTTTCGCCGACCGGATCGACCGGGTGGTCGTGGAGGTCAGCGGCGTGGGCCAGCCCCACAAGGTGGCCCAGTGGGGCCACTCCCCCGGGTTCAGCCCCGACGGGATCGTCGTCCTCGTCGACCCCCTGTCGGTGCGCGACCGGGCCACCGACCGCTACGTCGGCGAGACGGTGATCGCCCAGGTGGCCCATGCCGACCTGGTCGTGGTCAGCCGAACCGACGTGGCCACCTCCTCCGAGTTGGAGGGCACCGAGACCTGGCTGAACGGGGTCACCGACGCCACCGTCCTCCGGGCACCCGTCCCGGCAGGGATCCTCGTGGGGCCCGACGCCCGCCGAGTAGCACCGGGTGGCACCCCATCGGACCGAGGCACTGAGACCGGGTCGGCCCGGTACCCGGAACACGTGACCATCTCGCGATGGCTGGGCGGACCGGTGTCCCGAAGCTCCATCGACATCTGGACCCGGGCCCGACCGGCCGGTGTGGTCCGGGCCAAGGGCTTGGTGCGTGTCGACGACCGGCCCGACGACCGAACCGTGCTCCAGGTCTGCGGCTCGTCCACCACAGTGGGTGTCGACGGACCGTGGGACAACGGCGACGATGCCGTGGTGGCCATCGCCCTGCCCGGCACCCCTCGGGCCGCCCTCGTCAAGTGGCTGAACCTGCTCGGTTGACCCGACCGGCCCACGCGTGACGCGGGCCGCAGATCCCCACCAGAACTCCCGGCCCGGCAGAACCCCTAGCCCGTCAGGCCCACCTGTCGGGCGCCGGCCTCGACGGCCAGGCGGTCGGCCTCGTCGTTCCATCGGTCCCCCGAGTGGCCCTTCACCCAGCGGAACTCGACGTTCCCCCGGGCCCGGACCGCTTCGATCAGCGGCTCCCACAGGTCCCGGTTGGCCACCGGTTCCCTCTTGGCGTTGACCCATCCCTTGCGCAGCCACTTCTCCCACCAACTATCACGGAAGCAGTACACGACGTACGTCGAGTCGCTCACCACCAGCAGCGGACCGGCGAAGGCCCGCACCGCCTCCAGCGTGGCCGTCAGCTCCATGCGCTGGTTGGTGGTTCGCACCTCGAACCCGGCGGCGTACGGCCCGTCGGGCACCACCCACGCCCAGCCCCCGGGGCCTGGATTCCCTGAACACGCACCATCGGTGTAGACCACGACCCGTTCCTCTCCGGCCGGGACGGCCTGCCTGCCTTCGGGCAACTCCTCGCCCCCGGACGGGTCCTCGCCACCAGATGGCTCCGCGCCTCCCGGCAGGTCGAACAGTCGATCGGGGCTAGACACGGTCAGCGACCCTACCGACGCCGTGCATGGAAGGATGCGATCGTGATCGACGGTTTCATCCACCAACTCCCGGACGGCGACCCGGACGAGACCAGGGAGTGGATCGACTCGTTCGACGCCCTGGTCGACCAGTCGGGGCGACGCCGAGGCCGCTTCATGCTGGCCAAGCTCCTGGAACGGGCCGGCGAGCTCAACGTGGGCCATGCACCGCCCACCTGGACCCCGTACGTCAACACCATCGCCACCCAGGACCAGCCGTGGTTCCCGGGCGACGAGCACATCGAGCGTCGGATCCGGGCCTTCATCCGCTGGAACGCGGCGGCCATGGTCATCAACGCCAACAAGACCGCCGACGGCATCGGCGGCCACCTCTCCACCTTCGCCTCGTCGGCCTCGCTCTACGAGGTGGGCTTCAACTGGTTCTTCCGGGGCAAGGACGACGGCCGCCCCGGTGACCACGTCTATTTCCAGGGACACGCCGCGCCCGGCGTGTACGCACGGGCCTTCCTAGAGCGTCGCCTCGAAGCGCACCACCTCGACCGGTTCCGCATGGAGATCGGGGGCGGCGGGCTGTCCAGTTACCCCCACCCCCGCCTCATGCCGGACTTCTGGGAGTTCCCCACCGTCTCGATGGGACTCGGGCCGATCAACTCCATCTACCACGCCCGCTTCAACAGGTACGTCCAGAGCCGTCGCATCGATAACACTTCGGAGAGCCGGGTGTTCAGCTTCCTGGGCGACGGCGAGTGTGACGAGCCCGAGACACTGGGCGCCATCTCGCTGGCCGGCCGGTCTGGGCTGGGCAACCTCATCTGGATCGTCAACTGCAACCTGCAGCGCCTCGACGGTCCGGTCCGGGGCAACGGCCAGATCATCCAGGAACTCGAAGGCGTGTTCCGGGGCGCCGGCTGGAACGTGCTGAAGGTCATCTGGGGTTCTGCATGGGACGAGCTGATCCAGGCCGACGTCGACGGAATCCTCCTCAACAAGTTCAACTCCACCGTGGACGGCGAGTACCAGCGCCTGGCCGTCGAGGGCGGCGACTACGTCCGCGAACACTTCTTCGGTCCCGACCCGCGTCTGCGGGCCATGGTCGACCACCTGTCCGACCAGGAACTGGCCGACCTTCCCCGGGGCGGCCACGACTACGAGAAGATCTACGCCGCCTACCGCAACGCCACCGAGGATAACGACGTCCCCACGGTCATCCTGGCCAAGACCATCAAGGGCTGGACCCTCGGCGAGGGCTTCGAGGCCCGCAACGCCACGCACCAGATCAAGAAGATGACGGCCACCGAACTGCTGGCCCTGCGCGAGCGTCTCCACCTCGAGGACGAGATACCCGAGTCGGCACTCGCCGGCGACCGTGCGCCCTACTTCCGACCCGACGAGGACAGCCCCGAGCACGAGTACATGGTGCAGCGCCGGCGGGCCCTAGGCGGTTCGATCCCCAAGCGCCGGATCCGCAACCGCCGGCCGCTGACCATGCCCGACCCGTCAGTGTTCGCCGGTCTGGCCAAGGGATCGGAGGGGCGGGCCGTTTCGACCACCATGGCCATGACCAACCTGTTGCGCGACCTGATGCGCGACGAGGCGTTCGGGCCCCGGGTGGTACCCATCGTGCCCGATGAGGCCCGCACGTTCGGGATGGACTCGCTGTTCCGGGAGTTCGGCATATACGCCCCGTTCGGGCAGCTCTACGAACCGGTCGACCACGAGTTGCTGCTCTCCTACAGGGAGAGCAGCGACGGTCAGCTCATCGAGGAG
>Ga0315329_10000284_pt1 | contig 19890 bp, 16 predicted proteins | sample M150032315metaG_FD_203459 | JGI IMG/M metagenome (GOLD analysis project Ga0315329, IMG submission 203459) | Ammonia-oxidizing marine archaeal communities from Monterey Bay, California, United States - M1 500m 32315 | ecosystem: Environmental > Aquatic > Marine > Coastal | place: USA: California...
GGGGGGGGGGCCAACGCCCCCGCCACCTCCTTCACGAGTATCTAACTCCGCTTAGCCGCGGTGCCAGTTCTCAATGTTCCAGTACTCACTATCCCAACCGTTGAGGTTGCCGGTGCCCAGGATCTCGTTGGACCAGGCAGAAGCGCTGGCACGGTGGATCAACGGGATGACCGACGACGTCGAGAGGTTGTCGTTCATCGCAATGACGATCTCATTGAAACGAGGATCGTCGAGGGCCGTGACCTTGGCCTCAGCGGACAACGCGTCGTACTCAGCGCTGTTGTGGCGCGGCATGTTGCTTCCGCCCCATGCTTCCGCCGCGATCGGCATCTGATCACTGGTCCAGCCAGACAAGTACGCCGGGGCATACGGGGTGGAAGCACCGTTGGTGAACATCTCCATCGGGGTGAAGAACTTCCAGATGCACGCATCGCTGGCGCAGGTGCCGTCGAAGAAGAGGCTTGCGTCCTCGTTCTTCATGTTGGCCTTCACACCAATCTGGCTCCAGTAGTTCGCAATGAGCTCCTGGTTGCTCTGACGCACGGCGTTGGTCGAGGTGACATAGTCAAACTCGAGCGGGCCGAAGCCTGCCGCTTCGCGGACGCCATCACCGTCAGTGTCCATGTAGCCCAAACCGTCGAGGAGAGCATTCGCCTCGTCGATGTTCTGGGTGAGGCACCAATCGTTGTTCGTGCTGTTCTGAGCTCCAACCGGCCAGATATTGCAGGTCGGGTTGCCCGTCGGGCCATAACCGACGGCGACGAGCTCATCACGGTTGATCGAGATCGACAACGCACGGTGCAGGTCGGGGTTGTCCACGAACAGCGCGTGCGGCTCACCCTCGGACGGGGTGTCGTCGTAGGGATCGGTCTGGTTCAGGTTGATGTGCTCAACGTTGGCAGTGAACGCCGATGCGAGACGGCCGATGCCGGCATCTTCCATCGGAGCCAGGATTTCCGGTGCAACCTGGAGGTTCCAGGCGTAATCGGCTTCGCCAACTTCGAGGACCGAACGAGCTGCGGCCTCAGCGTCGCCGCCGCCCTTGAGTTCGACGGTACCGAAGAACGGCAGGCCATCAGGCACACCGCGATAGTTCTCGTTCATCGCGTACGTCACGGTGTCTTCAGGACGAAGCTCCGTGATGACATACGGTCCGGTGCCGACCGGCGAGAAGTTCTGATCTGTACACGACACAGCAGCGGCGCCGATGCAGGCTTCCATCTGAGCCTTCTGAATGATCGGGCTGGTGAAGCCAACACCGAACTTGAACGGGTATGGCTGCGGATCGTTGAAACTGATCGTGACCGTGTGGTCGTCATCGGCAACAACGGAGGCGATTTCGAGGATCGCATCGCTGGCGCAACCAGTGGCCTCGTCGGCACAATAGTCGTATGTGAATACCACGTCAGCCGCGGTGAACGGGGTGCCGTCCGCCCAGAGAACATCGTCACGCAACGTCCATGTGATCGAGAGGCTGTCGGCGGCGATACCACCGTTGCCAGCCGTCGGGATCTCCGCAGCAAGAGCGGTTACAAGCGCGCCGCCGGGGTCAAGCTCAGCCAGTGGCTCGAGAACGAGCGAGCTGGCGAGAAGGTCTTTCGTGCCGCCGGACAAGTATGGATTGGCCTGCGAAGGAGCCTGCCACTGGAGGAGCAACAGGTTGCCACCCTCGCCTGCAGTGCTGCCCTCGGGTACATCGCTCTCGTCGACTTCGTCGTCGCTGGTGTCTTCGAGCGCATCATCATCCGCATCGGCACTGTCATCCGCATCGGCACTTGAGTCGTCGTCGGCGCTGGTGTCAGCACCGCCGTCGTCAGTCGCTACGTCATCATCCGACCCGCAGGCAGCGGCGAATACCGCAAACACTGAGAGTAGGACAAAGAGTTTTTTCCAACTCATAGTTCCCTCCATGGGCTTTCATTATTTTCTGAACTCCCTATCTGAGAGGCAGAAGAAGTGATCATACGAGGCCAAAGCGTCCACGGCCAGCCGGGAACTCCTGCGCAGCGTGATTCACGCAAAATGACACGCCACCCAGTGTCCGACGGAAGTTTCCCGCCACTCAGGCGTACGTTGCGTGCATTCGGGCTTTGCTATTGGGCACCGGGTGTGAAACGAGCATCCCGACGGCGGACTCGCCGGACTCGGGATGTCACCTTGCAAAACGATCCGCTCTCGCATCGACTCGATAACCGGATTAGGCACCGGCGCTGCTGAGTGCAGCGCCTGCGTATACGGGTGCTTGGGATTGTCGTAGAGCTCGTCCACCGGTGCGAGCTCGACCAACTTGCCGAGGTACATAACCGCGACCCGGTTCGCAAGATGTCGCACCATGGAAAGGTCATGCGAAATGAACAAATAGGTCAGCCCGAGATCGGCTTGCAGCTTCTTGAGCAGATTGACGACCTGCGCTTGGATCGAAACATCAAGCGCCGCTATCGGCTCATCACAGACGATGAAATCGGGATTGAGGGCGATCGCGCGTGCGATCCCGATTCGCTGGCGCTGACCTCCGGAGAACTCGTGGGGGTACCGGTTCGCGTGTGCCGGAGACAGGCCGACCTGCAGAAGTAGCTCCTCGATCCACGCGTGACGCTCAGCCTTGAGACCGTAGTTGTGCTCGAGCAAGGGCTCATCGATGATCGAAGCCACGGTCATTCGAGGGTTGAGCGACGCATGTGGATCCTGGAAGACCATCTGCATGTGAGGTCGCACCTTGCGAAGCGCACTGCCACCAATGGACGTGAGGTCCTGGCCCTGGAACTCCACCGAACCATTGGTTGCCTTCTCCAGCTGAAGAATCACACGACCGGTCGTCGACTTGCCGCAACCGCTCTCCCCGACAAGGCCGAGCGTTTCGCCGCGGTGGATGTCGAACGTGATGCCGTCGACGGCACGCACTTCGCCGACACGACGGCGGACGATGCCCTTCATGATCGGGAAATGCTTCTTAAGGTCGGTGACGGTGAGAAGCGTTTCTGGCGCATCCATTGCCACCGGCGCCTCCTTGACGTCAGCGGAAGTGTCAGCGCTCATAGCGTTCCTTTCCTCCAGCAACATCCCACCAACACTTAACCAGATGCTCGTGAGAAGGATCACCGGTGGGCATCAGCACCGGATTTTCCGTCTCGCAGCGATCAAACGCATACGGGCATCGGGGCCTGAACGAGCAACCAACGGGCTCGGCAAACAGGCTAGGCGGCTGGCCCGGGATGCTGGCGAGCTCCTGACCCTTCTGATCAAGGCGAGGCACCGAGTCCAGAAGACCCTGCGTGTACGGGTGCAACGGCTTGGCGTACAGCGGACCAACTAGAGCTTGCTCGACAATTTCGCCGCCATACATGACTACGACTCGGTCAGCGAGACCGGCAACAACACCAAGATCGTGGGTAATCCAGATCACAGCGGTGCCGAGTTTCTCGCGCAGCTCTCGGACCGTCTCGATGATCTGAGCCTGGATGGTGACGTCGAGGGCCGTCGTCGGCTCGTCGGCAATGATCACTTGCGGCTCACAGGCGAGTGCCATGGCGATCATCACGCGCTGGCGCATGCCACCCGAAAGTTCGTGGGGATACGACTTCATTCGTTGCTCGGCGTCAGGGATACCGACCAGATCGAGCAACTCGATCGCCCGCGCCTTTGCGTCTTTCTTCGATGCGTCGCGGTGAAGGATGAGCGGCTCACACAACTGCTTGCCGATCGTGAGCACCGGGTTCAACGATGTCATCGGATCCTGAAAGATGAATCCGATCTGGCCGCCACGGACCTTGCGAAGCGCGTCACGATTCAGTGTAAGTAAATCCTCGTCGCCGAAGACGGCAACACCATCGATGATCTCGCCGGGGGGCATTGGGATCAGCTTGAGCAATGACATCATGGTGACGCTTTTGCCTGAGCCGCTCTCGCCCACGACTCCGAGAAACTCACCAGCGCGCAACTCGAAACTCACGCCATTGACAGCGTGCACCACACCATCCTGGGTATTGAACCGGGTGGTGAGGTCAGAAACGCTCAAAACGCTTTCGCTGATCAATGTCCCTCCGGAACTACGGGCACGCTGCCCGCCAACGGTAAGAAGTCCACACGAAGGCGAACGTTCGGCTGAGGCCACACAGGATGGCAGAAGATTCTCATAGTTGCGAGGCGGAACCGCGATCATTATGAATTTCGCCGTAATTCATCAATCTTCGACCTCTCAATTTGGCGCTGAGCGCGACACTTCGGCGACGACTCACTCCATCGCTGCGTGACCGCCATCGAACGTCGAGAAGTTGTCCCTCGTTATCGGGCACACCAGATGCTCAATGACAGAGCCGCGTCCGAAACCCGACGGTTAGCATCACCCAGATGTCTCACACCCACGCGTCGGAGCGCAGACCATTGATTCATGCGAACGGTTTGACGAAAAGCTTCGGCGACTTCGTGGCTGTCGACGGCATCAACTTCGAAGTTGCCCCCGGCGAGGCCTTCGGCTTCCTCGGCCCGAATGGCGCAGGCAAGACCTCAACGATGCGGATGATCGGATGTGTGTCGCCGGTCAGCGCCGGCCAACTCGAGATCTTCGGAATGGACCCGGCCCGCGACGGGCGCACCATTCGAGGTCGCATGGGGGTCGTGCCCCAACTGGACCAACTCGACAACGAGCTCACAATCCTCGAGAACCTGGTCATTTATGCTCGCTACTTCGACATCAGCAAGGCTGAAGCTCGTACTCGAGCGAGCGAGCTTCTCGACTTTGTCCAACTCACCGAGAAGGCATCCTCCACCGTCGAGCCCTTGTCCGGGGGCCAGAAGCGGCGGGTCAGTATCGCCCGCTCGTTAATCAGTGAACCCGAGCTCCTCATCCTCGACGAACCCACGACCGGGCTCGATCCACAGGCCAGGCATGTGCTTTGGGATCGCCTTTACCAGCTCAAAGAACAGGGCCGCACGCTCGTCCTCACCACGCACTACATGGACGAAGCCGAGCAGCTTTGCGATCGACTCGTTGTGATGGACGGCGGCAAGATTGTGGCCGAAGGCGCACCGCGCGACCTCATCACCACCTACTCTTCACGAGAGGTGCTGGAGATGCGATTCGGCCGAGGCCGCAACGCTGAGTTCCTCGCTGACGCTGAGTCTGTGGGTGAACGTGTCGAGGTTCTACCTGATCGTCTCCTCATCTATACCGACGACGGCGAAGCGGCGTTGGTTGCGCTACATGCCCGCGATGTGGTGCCCGACAGCGCGCTCGTACGGCGAAGCAGCCTTGAAGATGTGTTTCTTCGTCTCACCGGCCGAACCCTCGTCGACTGATGGCCGAACCTCGATGAACACGCCCGCCGCGGTCCGAGTCGCGTACCGAGACTGGTTGATCTATCGCCAGGTGTGGCGGTCCAATGTTGTCGGCGCGTTCGTGCAACCGTTGCTGTATCTACTCGGAGTTGGCCTCGGGATCGGCACGCTCGTCGATGACAACGCTGGCTCCGCCGTGATCCTTGAAGGCACCTCGTACTTCGCGTTCTACGCCACGGCCTTGATCGGCACCACCACGATGTTCAACACGACCCAGGAAGCACTCTGGTCGACCATGGACGGGTTCGCGTGGGGCAACGCGTACCGGGCGATGGTCGCCACACCGCTCGACCCGCGTGATATCGCCGCCGGATTCGTTCTTCGCTTCGGTGCGCGCGCGGCCATTGCCTCCAGCGGTGTGGCGATTGTGCTCGCCCTGTTCGACGACACTCGATCCCTTGGACTGATTCCCGCCGCGCTCGTCGGTGTTCTGTGTGGACTTGCCTTTGCCATGCCGATCGCTGCGTGGACGGCCAGCAGAACGCTCGCTGACAGTTTTTCGGCAATTCTTCGCTTTGCCATTATCCCGATGTTCTTGTTCGGTGGTGCGTTCTACCCGATCGAACAGCTCCCCGACGTTCTCCAAGTCATTGCCTGGGGAACACCGCTTTTCCATGCCATTGAGCTGAGCCGGGGTGCTGTTCTTGGTGGCCTCACCGCCAGCATGGCCCTCCTGCATCTCGCGGTGCTCATCACCTACATCGGGGTTGGTTGGTTTGCGTGCGTGAAGACGATTCGCCGGAGGCTGTGGCCATGACCCGCATCGTGCCGGGCGTCTTGTTCGACATCCGTCGACCGCATCGTCTCATCGAACGTTCGGTGATGGTGCATCGCCGGTCGTGGATGGTGATCTTCAGCGGATTCTTCGAGCCCCTCTTTTACCTCTTCTCGATTCGCATTGGACTTGGCAGCCTGGTCGGCGATCTCACGGTCAACGGTCAGGTCATTCCCTACGACGAGTTCGTCGCCCCAGGTCTGCTCGCAGCCGCGGCCATGAATGGCGCCATCTTCGAGTCGACGATGAACGTTTTCCACAAATGGAAGGCAACGAAGCTGTACGACTCGCTTCTCGCCACGCCACTCACAGCCGCCGACATCGCGCTCGGCGAGATCACATGGTCGGTAGTTCGCGGACTCATGTATTCCGGAGCCTTCCTCATCACAATGGCGGCCCTGGGAATGGTCAACTCGTTGTGGATCATGATGGCCTTGCCCGCCAGCGTCCTGATCGGCTTCGCCTTTGCTTCGATCGGAATGGCGTGCACGACCTACATGCGCTCCTGGGCCGACTTCGACTACGTCCCAGCGCTCACGCTCCCCCTCTTCCTCTTCTCGACGACCTTCTATCCTCTCTCCACCTACGGCGACTGGGGTTGGGCGGTCCGTCTCAGCCCGCTCTACCACGGCGTCGCCCTCATCCGAGCCGCCAACCTTGGCGAGTGGTCGATCAACCTCGTCGGCCACGCCGCCGTCCTCGTTGGCCTCGCCGCGGTCGGCCTCATAATCACCGCCCGGCGCATCGAGAAACTTCTCCTCACCTAGAGCCTCTTTCCCGGCGGGACAGGCGAACGATCGCCGATGCCGGCAGCATTCGACGCGAATGTTCCCAATCACTATGTTTCTGGCTCTGGGCGTTTACCGTCCACCGCCAAGAAGGAGACACCTGATGACCGTCGACCCCGATCTACTGAGCCTCGCCGAGTACCGCTGCATTGGCCCGACCCGTGGTGGTCGCGTCGTCGCCGTCGCCGGCGACCCCGACGATCGCAACGTCTTCTACTTCGGTGCCGTCGCCGGCGGTATTTGGCGCACCGAAGACTGTGGCCTGTACTGGGAGTGCATCAGCGAGGGTCAACTCAATAGCGGCTCAATCGGCGCGCTGGCGGTCGCTCCTTCCGATCGCAACGTCATCTATGCCGGTACGGGCGAGTCGACGATTCGCATCGATGTCAGCCACGGCGACGGCATCTACAAGAGCACCGACACCGGCAAGACCTGGCGTCACATGGGGCTCAGCGAATCCCGCCACATCGGTGAGATTCAGATCCATCCCGAGAACCCCGACCTTGTTTATGTGGCGGCACTCGGCCATGCGGCAAAGGACAACCCCGAGCGAGGCATCTACCGCTCCGCCGACGGCGGCGAGACCTGGGAGTTGGTTCTCCACGTTGCCGAAAACGCAGGCGCCGTCGACATCTCGATGGACCCCAACAACCCGCGCATCATCTTCGCCACCACTTGGGAAGCCCGCCGCAACTTCTGGTCGATGAACAGTGGTGGCCCCGGCTCAGGTATCTGGCGCACCTCCGATGGCGGCGACACGTGGGAGAACATCTCCACCAACCCCGGCCTGCCGGAAGGCACGCTCGGCAAGATCGGCGTCGCTGTCTCCCCGGCCCAGCACGGCCGACTGTGGGCCATCGTCGAGGCCGAGGGACGCAAGCGAGGCCTCTACCGCTCAGACGACCACGGCGACACCTGGACCAAGACCTCCTCCAAGCCAGAGTTGGCGTGGCGTCCCTGGTACTACATGCACGTCTACGCCCACCCCACCGACCCCAACACGGTCTGGGTTCTCGACATGCAGGCGTGGAAATCGATCGACGGCGGCGTGGAGTTCGCCGAGTTCGACATGCCCCACGGCGATACCCATGATCTGTGGATCGACCCGAAAGACCCCGACCGCATGATCGGTTCCGACGACGGTGGCGCCTTCGTATCAATGACCGGCGGCTTCTCATGGTCATCGATCTACAACCAACTGACGGCGCAGTTCTACCACCTTGATGTCGACGATCAGTTCCCCTACAACGTCTACGGATCGCAGCAGGACAACTCGAGCATCTGCGTTCCGAGTCGCACATACAAAGGCGCCATCAACTGGGCCGACTGTTATGCGCCCGGCACCGCCGAGAGCGGCTATGTGGCAGTGAAACCCGGCGATCCCAACATCGTCTACGTCGGCGCAATCGGTAGCTCCCCGGGTGGCGGTGATTCCCTCCAGCGCTACGACCACACCACGAAGCAAATCCAACTGGTTAGCGTCTGGCCCGAGGCGTACCACGACGGCAACACCGCGGAAGTCCGTTTCCAGTGGACCTACCCGATCATGTTTTCACCCCACGACCCGAACACGCTCTACGCCGCTGGCAACAAGCTGTTCCGCTCGACCGATGAGGGACACAGCTGGGACGAGATCAGCCCCGACCTCACCCGTGCCGACCCGTCCACGATGGGCGTCTCTGGTCCGCTCACCATGGACACTGCCGGCGCCGAGATGTACGCCACGATCTTCTCGCTCATGCTGTCGGCTCATCAGCGGGGCACGATCATGACGGGCTCCGACGACGGCCTCGTTCACGTCTCCAAAAATGACGGCGGCGACTGGAACGACGTCACCCCCGAGGGCCTGCCCGCCAACTCCCAAGTGACAATGATCGCCGAGTCACCCCACACGGCCGGCACCGTCTATATGACGGTGGCCCGCCACAAGGAGGGCGACTATGGCGCATACGTCTACAAGACCACCGACTTCGGCGAGTCGTGGACGCGCATCGACGATGGCATCCCCGACAACGACTTCTGCCGAGTTGTGCGCGAAGACCCGGGCCGTCAAGGTCTGCTCTATGTCGGCACCGAGCTCGGCCTGTGGGTGTCGTTTGACGACGGGGCAAGCTGGCAGTCGCTTCGCAATAACCTGCCTGTCACTCCGGTGTACGACCTGATGGTGAAGCACGACGACCTGATCGTGGCCACACACGGCCGGTCATTCTGGATCCTCGACGACGTCACCCAGCTCCACCAGGCCGCGGATGCGGCCGGCGACGGATCGCATCAGCTGTACCGGCCTCACGACACCGTGCGAGTGCCGCCCCACCTGTTCGCGGCGTTCTGGGGAAGTCTCAGCGGGAAGAACTACCACGTCACCATCGGGCAGAACGCCACGTTCATGCTCGAGCAGGAAGAAACCGGCCACAAGGTCAAGCACATGCTCGACGCCGGTGATGATCCTCGCGACGGTGTGAAGATCAGCTACTTCCTGAGCGAGGCTCCCGCCGAGCCGATCACACTCACCATCCTCGACGCCGAAGGCAACGAGGTCGAGTCGTTCACCTCCGACATCCCCGAGGATAAGAAGGACCGCGAGGGCTTCTATCTCACCGCAGCCGAGGGAATGAACCGGTTCCAGTGGTCGATGAACTACCCGTCCGGGGCGAAGATGGTCGATACCGAGTTCCATGGTCGTCCGGGTGGTCCGCTGGCCATGCCGGGCACCTACACCGTGCGTCTCGACGTGGGCGGTTGGTCCGGCACACAATCATTCGACTTGGTCAAGGATCCGCGCGTGACCACAAGCGACGACGACCTCCGCGAGCAGTTCGATCTCGGTCTACAGATCCGTGACCGTCTCTCCAACATCGCCGAAGGCGTGAACAGTTGCCGGTCACTCAAGAAGCAACTCGACGGGTGGGCCGAGCATCTCGACGGCATGGACGGCGGTGCCGACCCGGCAGCAGCCGCCCGCGCTCTTGTTGATGCCCTGTCCGATGTCGAGGAAGTGCTCGTGCAGCCCGAGTTCACCTCCCGCGGCGACACGCTCAACTATCGCGAAAAGATCTTCGAGAAGCTTGCATCGCTGCCGCCCGTCGTATCGAGCGCTGATGCTCGGCCCACCAAGCAGTCGTACGCGGTCTTCGAGAAGCTGTCCGGTCAGGCCGAGGCTCCCCTTGGCGAACTCTCACGCTTGATCGATGACGATCTCGCTGCCCTCAACACGGCGATCCTGGGACTCGGCCTCGGCGCCATTCACGCCTGATCAACCAATGGATGTCATTGCCCTGATCGGGGTACTCGCACTCGTCTATGTGTCGTTCACCATCTCCGCGTCCGCCGGTCTCGGTGGGTCGCTGGTGATGGTGCCGGCATTGGTCTTGTTCTTGGGGTCCAAGGAAGGCGTCGCTTTGGCCGCCCTCTTCCTCGCCAGCAACAACGTGATGAAGATCATCGCCTATCGGCGCACGTTGCCATTCCGTGCAGCGGCGCGGGTCGTGGTGTTGATCGTGCTCGGGGCAGCACTTGGCTCGACCTTGCTCGTGCGCGCTCCGACCACGGCGGTAACTGTTGGCGTCATCACGATGTTTGCCTTCTCGGTGATCGCTGAACGGTTCGACATCACTCCGCTTCGCAACGGCTTCGCGCCCGTACTCGCATTCGGCTCTGGAGCATCGAGTGGGTTTTCGGGAACGTCAGGACCGCTCAAGGGTGTGGCCATTCGCAACCTCGACCTGGACCGCCGTCATTTCGTCGGGGCGGCGTCGCTGGCATCGTTCGCAGGTGACGCAACCAAGACCGCTATCTTCGCCGAAGCAGAGTTGCTCGGACGCTCCTCGGTACTTCTGGCCCTCGCGGCCGTGCCGCTCATGGCTCTCGGCACATGGACGGGGTCAGCACTCAACGAACGCGCCGGAGAGCAGACGTTCGCCATCCTCTTTTGGACGGTGATGACGGGCTACACCGTGCGGCTGGGAATTCTGCTTGCCTGAGCGAGTTGCTCAGAATTTCCACGGATAGTCGTCGCGGCCGCCATAGACCGTTTCGTTGGCGAGTAGCCGCTCACGAATTTGTGGCGTAGCTGCGGCATCCACACACGTCTGCGCCATGGAGATCGCACCATGAAGCACCGACGTGTCTGCCTCGTCGGTTCGGCAGTGTTGCGCGAACTCGGGCTGATGGTTGACCGCCGGCGCACAATCGAGACCAAGACTCGGATGAATGGTCGGCATGAGCAATGACACATTGGCCATGTCGGTTGATGCGCCGCCCTTGGTGGACCGGGGGCTGAACGCTCGTCCGAGTTCCTCGCCGTTGTGACGGTAAAGCAGGGCAAGTTCCTCGTCGTGGCGGAACTCGCTATAGGGATGGCGTTCGGAATCAGTTGTCAGCGTGGCGCCGGTGGCCAGCGCTCCAGCCTCGAAGCACTTGTCGATGCGGGAGCGAAGGGAGCCGAGTTCACCAAGCGAGGGGGCCCGACAAACATAACGAGCCGTCGAGTGCGACGGGACGATATTGGGGGCGTCGCCGCCGTCCGTCACGATCCCATGAACCTGGTCGCCAGGGCGGAGGTGCTGGCGCAGCACGCCGATGCCGACCTGGGCGATGGTGACGGCATCGGCCGCATTAATCCCCTCATGGGGGGCGAGCGACGAGTGCGCCGACTTTCCATGGAAGTGGTAGTCGCAGCCCGTCGAGGCGAGAGTCGGGAAGACGTCACTTTCCGTTGGCGATGGGTGCACCATCATCGCCAGATGGAGACCATCGAAGGCGCCATCCTCAAGCATGATGATTTTACCGCCGCCGCCTTCTTCGGCCGGTGTGCCGAGCACACGGATCGTGATGCCGGCTTCGTCGGCGATTCGAGCGAGGCCGATCCCGGCGCCCACGCCAGCGGCTGCGATCATGTTGTGACCGCACGCATGGCCCACGCCGGGGAGGGCATCCATCTCCGAGCAGATGCCGACGGTCAGCGGGCCAGAACCATACTCAGCAACAAACGCTGTCTCCAGACCGGATACACCGGTGGTGATTTTGAAACCGGCATCGCTGAGCGCATCAATACAGACCGACGATGCGTGCTCCTCTTCAAATGCCAGCTCAGGGTTGTCCCAAATGTCGTGTGAAAGCTTCGTCAGAACGTCAGAAGCGGCATTGACATCGGTGCTCACCGACGCCTTCATCGAGTTGAGGGCAGTCATGATTTCTCCAGATCGTCTATCTCGCGAAGTTACCCCACCGCCGAGTCTCCACCCTTTTCCGTGGCGTAGAGGTCGCGCAAGAACGCGATCTCAGCAGCGTGGTACCCCACCCTTGTCGGTCGGGTCTATTCGTCTGCCATTACCTCAATACCTCCATGACGGGAGCGAATCCTTCCGGATCTCGCACGACGTAGTGGGTGATACCGAGTTTCTCGCGTGTCGTTTCGATCTTGTCGACGATCTGCTCAACCGAGCCGCACAGAATGAACGGGCAGTCGGCAATCACGTCTGCGTCGAGCCGAAAACGTTCGACAAGATCTTCGACTGACGGCGCATCGGCGCCCACCCCAGTGACCTGAACGAGAGCTGATCGTTCGATCTCGCCATCACGGGCACCTGCTGTCTCACTCAGCAGTCGGCTCCGATGGATGAGATCGTCAAGCGCAAAGCCGCCCGCACTCGGAGTCCCACCCTCACCGTGAGTCAGGCCGGTGAATTGGAAGATGTCGGCGTACCGCCCGGCAAGCCGTACGACACGGGGCCCATTCCCGCCGATCAGAAACGGCACTCGCGCCTGGTGCGGCTCGACCCCCAGATCGTGCATATCGATCGACTCGTGCTCGCCAGCATGGGCCAGGGACCCGTCATCCAAAAGGCCACGAAGGATATGCAGGACTTCACCGAAGCGTGTCACGCGCGGCCCGGGTGGTCGGATCGGCATGCCGATCGCGGCGAGCTCCGCGGCGGCGTAGCCGGTGCCCATGCCGAGGATGAGCCGCCCGCCGGTGAGCCGATCAACGGTGGCAACATGCCGGGCGAGCAGGCCCGGGTTGTAGAGCTCGCAGTTGAGCACCAGCGGCCCAAGCCGCAGTCGCTCGGTGGCCCCGGCCGCAACGATGAGCGGACTGAACGGCTCCACCACGAACATCCCGCCGCTGCGACCATCGGATCCCGGCCGGCCGACGTGATCCGATGTGTAGAACTCGTCATAGCCGAGCGCTTCGATCGTCTGGACCTCTTTGCGCAACGCCACTGGGTCAGCGAGCGAGCCGCCCTGAACAGCAAACCGATACGCCTGCCGGGCCGCTGGTTCGTTCATCCGACGACCGTACTGCCGCCTGATCTCCTAGGACCAACTCTTCACCTCAGGCATGACCGTCTCGGCAAATAGGCGCATGCTGGCCTTGGCGGCCTCGAAGTCGATACCACCAAAACGAAAACACGTGGCCAGCTCGAATGGACCGATGACGTCGTATCGTTCGCGGAAACTGGTGAGCAGCTGATCCGGAGTGCCGTAGGCGTTGGCCGCGAGGAATCCCTCGATGTACCGGCCGAACCCGTGCTCTTGCAACCATGCCGCCTGCTTGCCATATCCCTGGTAGCCCTCGATTCCCTGAAGATGATCGCCGTCGAGTTCGTAGTGATCGAGAAGGCTTGCGAGATAGGTCGCGAGCGCCTCCTCGGCCACGTCCTTCGCCACCGACGAGTCCTCGTGGCAAAAGGTGAAGTCGGCCGTGAGCGGGCCAGGCGCCGACCGCCCATGCGCCGTCTCGAACTGCTCGCGGTACGCCTCGATGGAGACGAGGCGTTTCGGCCAGTTGGACTCAGCGAACATGATCATTCGCGCACCCGCCGCCGCACATGCCGCCACCGAGTCCGACGAGTTCGCCACCGCGTAGGTGCGATCGGCGAACGACTTGAACGGGCGGGGACGGATCTCCTTTCGGACCTGCGGATAAAGCGGACCGGATCCCTCGATGAAACCTGTCTCGATGGCCTCGACGATCATCATGGAGGCCTCGTCGAAGCGAGCCCGAGATTCACCCATGTCGATCGCGGCGAAACCCTCGAACTCGTGACGAGACAAGCCACGTCCCATCCCGAGTCTCGCCCGCCCATCTGAGAGGTGATCGAGCATGACAATCTTCTCGGCCACCCGCAACGGGTCGTTCCAGGGAAGAATCACGGCGGCCGTGCCCAAATCGATTCGCTCGGTTCGCCCCGCGATGTATGCGAGGAACTCGATGTTGTCGGGGCAAAAGGAGTAGTCGCGGAAGTGGTGCTCGGTCGGCCAGATGCAGTCGAATCCGAGCTCCTCGGCCATCAGCGCGAGCTCGGTCTCTTGCTTGTAGACGTCGACATCGGAGACGTCGTCCCAGCCATAGGACGAGAAGATGAGCTGTAGACCAACGTCCACGGTCTAGACCCCAGCGACGCGATTGCGACGGGCGATGATTTCGTCCATTTCCGAGAACGTGATCTCGCCCCTGAACAGTGAGCCAAGAAGTCGGCCGAACGGGTGTCGGGGCCAGCGCTCGTCGTCGACGAGTTGGACCTCGCTCGTGACCGAGCCGTCGTCCATGAACTCATAGGTGCGATAGCCCGGCGGTAGCCAGGTCTGTGGGTCAAGCGAGAAGTTGTTCTTGAGCGACGGAGAGACGAACACTGGCCGACCCATGATCTCGTAGTCGTCAGGGATGTGCGTGTGGCCGGCCCCAAAGCCGCGGATCTTGGAGTGGGTGCTCAAGATCCCGTGCCATTCGGCTGCGTACGCATCGTCACGACACATGCGCAGCGGTGGCTCAGGCGGGTGATGGACCCAGACGAAGACGTGCTCCGCATTCGTGGTCTCGCACATCTGGTTGACCCACGCGGCCTCACGTTGGCCGAGCGTGCCCTGCGTGTGGAGGCGAGTCTCGCCAGGAGAGTCGACGCGCAGCCCGGATTCGTGATCGAGCATCGTGCCGGCGCTGGAGTCCACGAACAGAAACGCCCACGCACCGACTTCAACAACGCGTGAGGTGCTTACCCGGGGTCGGGCCATACCCGACGAGAAGACGGCGTCAACGTCGTGATTACCCGGACATACATTGACCGGGACCTCGAAGCGGGAGAACGCGTCAGCGGCTTTGCGGTACTCGACGGCGCGGCCGTGGTCGGCCACGTCGCCGGTGACCACGACCATGTCGAGATCACCGTGGTCCCCAATGTGGTTGAACACCGCATCGAACGCCTCGCCGGTGTCGTAGGCCACTCCGCCTTCGGGTGCCACACCGTCCTCAAGGAAGTGCGTGTCCGATAGCTGCATGATGCGAACGATGCCAGTCATGTCCGACAGTGTCGCACCTCTGCACTGGCTCTGTCGGGGCGGGGCTTGCAAGCATTACCTATTCCGACGAGCAGGCATCTCCATCGTCGACCGCCCCTGTCAGTCGCGAGAGGAGGAATCCAAGCCGCATCAGACCAAGTCCGACCGCCAGGAACAGCCCGGCGCGCCACAAGGTGTCGACCTCTCGCATGTCAACCACCAGGAGCTTGGTGACGGTGAGGGCCAAAACGGCAAGTCCGACGGTTGCGACCTCATGGATCTTGCGAACCGCGCCGGCGATCAGGATCACCGTGCCCACAATCGCCCATGAAACCGAGACCACGGCCTGGCCTTCCGGCAGGTGCACGAGAACCGATCCGAGCCAGATGAGCAGCAGTCCGAGCAGACCCAGCGCGGCGACCTTCTGAGTTGGACGATGGCGTGTCAACCAGAGACCGAACCCGATTGCGACGATGATTACAAACCGCGCGATGTCGGGGCCGTAGGCCGTGTCGTCGGACCACGCGTTCACGCCATCAATCAGCACAAAGACCGCAGCTGCAACCAGCAATACAGCGGCGTTAATGAGTACTCGGATGCTTTCGCCCAACGTCTTGCTCACCATGATGAGACCGGCGCCTTGCACCGTAACGGCGACGAAGGCAGCCTCGGCCGACAGCAACACGGCGAGTCCGACGGTGAGGCTCACGCTGGCCCCGAGCATCAGGGACACGAAATGGGGCGAACGAATCGCGGCGCGAAGTCCGATGGCGAGAACGGCCATCGCAGCAGCAGAAGCGAGTCCCGTTGACCCGATTGCGGTGTCCGTGTCCATCTCGAAGGTGAGCGCCACCACCATGACAGCCCAGGGCGCAACCGCGGCCGAGAGTTGCACCTCGAGTTGCTGCCAGAGCGATTCGAGGTCGCCAATGCTCGGAACCCACAGGAGCGACATTGTCACAGCGCCGGCAATGGCAAGCGTCCAGACCTGCTCGGCTCCGGTGTCGGCCACTGCCCCCAGCCAAACCAGCCCACCGAGGCCTACGACCTGGGTCAGAAGACGAAGTCCGAACCAGTGCCGTTCAAGCGAAACAGCAATGGCGATTGCAAGCAGCACCGCAAGGCCTGCGGCCGTGGCGGCGAATGGCGGCTCAGCCTCCCCGACCACCAACCAGGCAATGACACCACCCATCACGGTGACGAGCCCAACCCACTCCGATGGAACCATCCGAGCAAGGACAAAGCCACCGAGGCCGACGACCCCTATCGCGGTGAACGCCACGTCGGTGCTCGTTTGATCAATGAAGAGACTCGATGCGGCCGTGATGAGCAGAGCCGCAATGCCTCCAGAGCAAAGAGCGAACGACCACGGCAGTCGGGTGAGGCGTAGGCGTAGGCCGACCCCGATGAGCACGAGCGACAACGCCACAGCTCCAACGAGTTGAAGCTCGGGACCGATCCATCCCTCGCTGATGGCTGTGCTCACCGCGAAACCAACGGCGAGGACAACCAGCGCCACACCGCCCCACTTCAGGACCACTTCACTGTCGAGGTTCAGTTCACGTGGCGCTCGGGTTTCGGTGGAGGTGGAGGACGACATCGGAACTGGCTGGGCGCCCGGAAGCGGCGGCGGCGGAGACGAGGGAGTCGCGGGCCGCGGTGACACTGGCGTGACCAGCGATGACGCCGAGACCACGGCGCCGGACTCCGCAAGCATCTCCTCTAGACGCGCGACTCGAGATTCGAGGGCATCGATCCGAGGATTTGAGGAGTCGCTCACCACATCATCCTGACAGAGTTTCTGGCAGGCGAAGAGAAGCCCAACGGATCCTCTATTGTCGACAATCATGTCGACAACGCCTCAGCATCTGAGTATTCTTCGTGTTCAACCTCTCCCGGTGGAGGACGGCTGGAACTCATGACACAGATCGAGGGTGGAGTCCAGTGCATGATGATGCGCGGCGGGTCGTCCAAGGGCGCGTACTTTTTGGCCGGCGATTTCCCATCCGAACGCGTCGAGCGCGACGACCTCTTGCGTCGAATCATGGGGACACCGGATGCCCGCCAGATCGATGGCATCGGCGGCGCTCATCCCCTCACCAGCAAGGTCGCCATCGTCTCGCGAAGCGCCCGGTCCGGGGCCGACGTGGAGTACCTCTTCCTTCAGGTCGGCGTCGAAGACGCCATTGTCAGCGATCGACAGAACTGTGGCAATTTGCTGGCCGGCGTGGCGCCGTTCGCGATCGAACGCGGGCTCGTCCACGTTAACTCATCAGCGTCCACGGCAACCCTCCGAATCCACATGGAAAACACGGCCTCGGTCGCCACGGCCACCGTCAATGTGCACGGCGGAATGCCGGTCTACTCGGGTGCGACCGCCATCTCGGGCGTACCCGGTGCGGCTGCGCCAATCCGACTCGAGTTCGCCGATATCGCCGGGGGAACGGCCGGCTCGCTTCTCCCGACCGGCTCCACCCGTGACCGCGTGTGCGGTGTGGACTGCACACTGATCGACAATGGAATGCCGGTCGTGGTGCTGCGCGCCGACGCGGCCGGCGTCACCGGATACGAGTCCTGCGCCGATCTCGAGGCCAACCCGTCGCTTCGAACCTTTCTCGAGGCACTCCATCTGGAGGCGGGTCAACTCATGGGACTTGGTGATGTCAGCGAAACCACCGTGCCCAAGATCTGTCTCGTTGCACCACCCCGCGCCGGTGGCGCGTTGAGCACCCGCACCTTCATTCCCCGCCGATGCCACGATGCAATCGGTGTGCTCGGTGCCGTGTCAGTCGCCACTGCGGCGCTGCTTCCCGGCTCACCGAGCAGCGAGGTCATGGCACCCGTCTCCGGCGACTCAGTGATCCTCGAACACCCCACCGGATTGTTCGAAGCCACGATCGAGATCTCCCGACGCGATGGCCAGGTCGTCATCGAACGCGCCGGGATCGTGCGCACTGCTCGCAAGCTCATGGACGGGGTCGTGTACCCCCGCAACGACTGAAGGGAATCGACCGTGGCTCTCGCGAACCCTCCACACACCGACGTCATCATCCCCACCGTCGCCGGGCCGATTCCCAACGCCTCGCGGCCGACAAGGTTTACCCCGCCGACGCTGGCCTGCGATGCGCATTGCCATGTATTCGGCCCTTCTTCGAAATTCCCGTTCTCTCCCCGCCGCACCTACTCACCCCCCGACTCCGGGATCGATGACTTCGAACACTTGCAGAAACGACTCGGTCTCTCACGTGCTGTGTTTGTTCAAGCCAGTTGCCACGGGACCGATAACGCGGCAATGGTCGATGCCATCCAGCGCGGACAGGGCCGTTACGCCGGAGTCGCCATGATCGACGACACCTTCAACGATGACGACCTCCACTATCTCCACGAGAACCGCGTACGCGGAATTCGGTTCAACTTCGTCGCCCACCTCGGCGGCGCACCCGATCTTGAAACGTTCTGGCGACTCGTGCGACGGGTCGAACCACTCGGTTGGCATATCGTCTTGCACTTCGACGCCAAGGACCTCTCCGCCTATGGCGAATTACTTGACCAGATGCCGGTCCCGTACCTGATCGACCATATGGCCCGCGTGCCCGCAGTCGACGGTGTGGATCAGGAACCGTTTCAACAGCTCCTCAACCTCATGCGAACCGACGAGCGCTGCTGGGTGAAGATCTCGTGCGCCGAACGTCTGACGGCGGACAAAACAGCACCCTTCGACGATGTGATCCCATTCGCTCGAGCCCTGGTCGATGCGGCCCCCAACCGGCTCTTGTGGGGCACTGATTGGCCCCACCCGAATATGGCAACCATGCCCGATGAGGGCGCGCTGCTCGATCTTCTCGCCGACTATGTGCCCGACGAGGCCACCCGCAACCAGATCCTCGTCGACAACCCGCAACGCCTCTACGACTTCGACTGAGACGCTATTGTCAACAATTGGTTCCGACCGCCTGACGGGAGATCATGACCTCAACTGATGAGTCAGTGACAGATTCTCTCCGTGACGACATCCTGGGCGCCGCTTTCCCACCCGGGGATCGGCTCGTGGAGCTCCAACTCACCGACCGATATGGATGCGGCCGCGCCGCGATCCGATCAGCGCTCGTCGCCCTCGAAGCTGAGGGACTCATCACTCGCGAAGCGAACCGCGGCGCAACAGTCCGGCGTATTTCGGTTGCTGAAGCGATCCAGATCACCGAGGCGCGCGCTGCGCTGGAGAGCCTGATCGCCGCGCACGCCGCCCGAAACGCCAGCGATACAGAACGAGCCGAAGTCCTGGCGCTCATCGACCAGATGCGCGCTGCCGTCGTCGACAACGACGCAATCAGATACTCAACGCTCAATCGTGTCTTCCATAGGCGACTCCGCGAGATCAGCGGTCACGGGGTCGCAGCCGACCTGGTCGACAATCTCCGGAATCGAGCCGCGCATCATCAGTATCGGCTTGCCCTCATGCCGGGGCGCCCGGCTGAATCCGTCGACCAGCACGCTGCTATCGCCAAGGCCGTTGCTTCAGGCAACGAAGACGACGCGGCCCACGCGATGCAGCTGCATCTGGCGTCGGTCGTCACCACCCTTCGCCAGTGGGGCGACGTTCTCACCGCCTAAGATTCGACCCACTGCACACCCATGGCTGCGAGCTTCTCGCGCAGGCCATAGAAGTCGAGGCCGAGTTCTCCCGCCTCAAGCCGAGCACGAGTTTCTCGCTCCTTG
>Ga0315329_10000285_pt1 | contig 19867 bp, 18 predicted proteins | sample M150032315metaG_FD_203459 | JGI IMG/M metagenome (GOLD analysis project Ga0315329, IMG submission 203459) | Ammonia-oxidizing marine archaeal communities from Monterey Bay, California, United States - M1 500m 32315 | ecosystem: Environmental > Aquatic > Marine > Coastal | place: USA: California...
CAATCAAATACGCAGTGGAAAATGACAAGGATAGCGTTACTTTAGTCCATAAGGGCAATATTATGAAATTCACAGAAGGCGGCTTCCGCGATTGGGGATATCAACTTGCTAAGGATGAATTTGGTGCGGTTGAACTCGATGGTGGCCCATGGTGCACTTTCAATAATCCAGATACAGGAAACCAGATTATCATCAAGGACGTAATTGCTGATGCTATGCTACAGCAAATCATTACTCGCCCAGCAGAATATGGAGTTCTTGCAACAATGAATCTCAATGGCGACTACATTTCTGATGCTCTCGCTGCACAAGTAGGGGGCATCGGTATCGCACCCGGTGCAAATATCAACTACGATACTGGAATTGCAATCTTCGAAGCAACACACGGTACAGCACCCAAGTATGCTGGCCAAAACAAGGTCAACCCAGGTTCTCTCATTCTCTCTGCAGAGATGATGTTACGCCATATGGGATGGAACGAAGCTGCTGACCTAATCGTCAAAGGATGTGAAGGTGCAATCAGTGCAAAGACTGTGACTTATGACTTTGAACGCTTAATGGATGATGCTGAGTTACTCTCATGTTCCGAATTTGGACAAGCAATGATCTCCCACATGTGAGGTTTTCAAATGACTAATTTCGATTCGCGTTGGGTTAGTGTTCGCTCAGGTGGAGACACCAAGTGGTGGGTCCGAATGAAGGCAAAGGTCGACACTGGAGCAAGCAGGTGCTCGATTGATGATTCGATGGCGAGGGCTTTACGTCTGCCACTTGTTGGTACTGTAAAGGTTCGAAATGCAATGGGCAAACAGGTTAGGCCATTGTACGAAACTTCATTCCGCATCGGTTCAAAAAAACACACGGTTCAACTATCTGGAGCAGATAGGTCAATGCTTGCAACCCCACTATTACTAGGAAAGGATTTACTGGATTGCCTAGATGCTGAATAATCGTCTCATCTAGCATTCAAATCTCTTGAATTCTTTACAACGCCAAATCCTAATCGCTCTTCGACCGCTCTAGCTACTAAGGTGAAATCGCCATCTCTTGTTGCAACGAGAATGTTTCCAATCTCTCCAAGTGGACGATTTGCAAGAATAGATGCTAAGCACATCAGTGTTTGATCTGCAACTTCTGGATAGAAGTCTTTTCCATCTATTACTGTACGAATTGGCTCGTAATTTCTGCGTTTCATTGCGGTTAACTCATCATATACCACTTCGTGGTCCAGAAGGAATTTCTTGAGTTGTGCTCGTACTTCCTCATCATCTACTTCATCCTCGACATGTAGGTCCAATGGTTTCCACGTAGAGAAGTCTGACATAATCCCGCTAACAATTTCACCAATGGTCTCAGAATTCATCACTGCATCAAGGCGCTCCTTGGCCACTAGTGTATCGTTGAATCCTGAACGAACTCGGGGGATATCCTTTGAAATTTCAATGAGTTCATTTCGTATCACCTTTGGTAACCAAAGGAGAATACGCCCCTCATCAGAACGGCGCTTGAGAATACGGTGGAAACGCCCACGGCCTCCAATATCAAGAGCTGCTTCAGCAGCAATTTCAAGTTTCTCTGCAAGACGATGGTGCAATTCATCGATGAGAATATTGGTATCGACAATGACCAATGGATTTAGAGAAAGGTGACGCAGGTATGCTCTTGACTTGACTGGAAGATTATGCTTATGATTGGAAAATAAGCCTCGCTCTGCATCAGCAAGTCGCTTAGAATCCAATATCGAAAATTTGCCTGAATTCTGAGCTCTTTCTAGAATCATCAATCCCTCAAGGGGCTTCTCGGCTGCTGCGTCAACTGCAATTTCGTAAATTTCTTCTCTGCTAACCGGTTCGAGTTGCATTGCCTGAGCATAACGGTTTTCGAAAGTATGACGGTTTCGCCTTCGCTCTCTTTGCAAGCTATTGACTGCAGCCTTTACACGTCCAATAAATGGCTCCTGAGGCAGATGGCGGGAGTGAGATGATGGATAATTTCGCAAAAGATCCAAATCTTCATCAGAATGGAATACTCGTTCAACCATCTTGACTTCGCCTTGCTGATTTTCTTCACGAACCGTGCGAGTGCGCCTCACATACGACTTCAGCAGTCGAGTTGCGTCATCGGTCTTACCGCGAGTTGCGGCGCTATGGCTGACATTCAGATATAATTGGAATCTACGAGTAAGTGCAGCCTTTAACGCGGGCTCGGTTTCTAGCAGATCCACTGCCTCTGACCATTGTTCTGCATGGGCTAAATGGATGAGTGCTTTGCGATATAGCATTATTCGGTGCTCATAATCAAAGTCTGAATGGTCACCAGCCCTGCGATAATCTCTCGCTGCATTGAGTTCATCACCCTTTGAAACATTTATTGCGGCTCTTGCCAAAGTATGCCAAGGGGATTGTGGGTCGTTTTCTTGATACCAACTAACTAAATTTGGTAGTCCGATATCGTATTCGAGAACTAGATGGCGGACCGCTTGCATCATCGGCATTGCCGTAACATCACCAGATAGTAGTCCATTCAGTAATTCTACAACGCCATCGTTCTGGCTTGTCTGTAGTAGCCAAGCGGCTCGATTTAATCTGAGGGTGTCAATCACAGCTCTGAATAATCGGTTTTCTATCTCCGTGAGTTTGGCCGATTCAATACTTTTTACTAGTGTATCAATGGTCTTAGATTCGGTTAAGCCATCTCCACCATCTTTGAGAGCCTGGCGACATTTATTGAATGCAAGTAGTCCGTTTCTATTCAACTTGCTAACAACACTGCCATCATTTGCTGCAGCACCATCTAGAACGAGAAGTAATCCCTTAGCAGCATCCGAAAAGGCATCGGGTATTTCCATTTCCTGTACTGTTCCAAGTGCGGCTCTTCGTGCTGCTCTGATAGAATCAAAGGTGTACCCCTTGGTTCTTGCAGGTAGCAAATGAGCAACCATGAGCGTCTCATAGGGATGGTCAGCACAACGCTGACTATCTTCAATGAGTAAGTCTGCCAAACGATTGAGGTCTAGGCCTCTACTGAATAGGTCAATCGAGGAATCTAAGCCAAGTTCTGCCCCAATATCATGTAGACGACGTGCTGCTGCAACCCTAACTGATAGGTCCAATTCAACATCGGAAACTAGTTCGCTCAAAGGGCCTTCGTGTAGGCCTGAAATCTGGTGTTTCACCCAATCTATTGCAGGGTCACCTAACTTCTTCACTAGCGGAATCAGTATGCTTAGATCTGCATCTGCTTCCAACCTGATAGACGAAAGAATATCAAAGGCAGATTCTGATACTCCTTCCTTCACAAGAGCGCTTAGAAGCCACCATTGGATAGTTTCCCTATTCTTTGAGCCCGTTACCGAAGACAAGCCAATTTCGAGGTCAGCAGAAGAAAGTTCTGCTGCACTTTCTGGAACCATTGACCATGCGGTGATTCGGCGGGCAATAGAAAGTCCATCTTCTCCAGGGGCTGAACGACTGGTGTCCCAATCATTTGCCTTCCCATCTCGAAGAGCAACGATATCTGATAATGCAATTGAAAGGTCTGCGTCCACCTTTTTGAGTCGTTTTAGAGCATCGGTAGCATCCTGACCAAGGTGGATTTGCAAGAGTGCGGAAATCGCACTCCCTTCGCCGTCGAGAGAAACCAATGGGCCGATGTCACGTAGACCTCTGTTGCCGCGTAATTGGGCTATTGCCTTCTGCACAGCAACCTGTGCAGTTGCACCACTTGCAGCAGGAGATAGTGCCTTGATTGCAATTGAAACCGCTTTTGCATCAGCGGGGTCAACCCATGCGGCAGCAAGATCGACTGAATTCTCTTCAATAACCTCGCTCGCATCAACAGGGAAGGCTGCGAATTGAGCGAGAATGGGAGTTGCTTCAGCCATTGTAGTCCAAGCAGGATGTACGCCATCGCTCATACACGAATCTCTAAGTTCATCGATTACCGAATCCCATGATTCATTCCAATCGTCTTTGAATAGAGTCCTGCGAATTAGAAGTACAGACAATCGGAAAGCCGAAGGTGAACCCTCGTCCAGCAGGACCTCGCTTGACTCAGGTAGCCATTCGAGAGGACCACCTGAATTCCCACGTGCGCCACGGCGCGTTCGGACTCCTCTGCGTCCTCTAAAACTAGGAGAATGTGACCCTTCATCTTCATCTGAAGGTACTTGCACTTCATGAAGAGCAAGGAGAAGAAGTGATTTCCAAGGTTTGTCAAGCATCTGCCACTCGGGAAGTTTAGCCACAAGACGTTGGCGAGTTGCTGGGGGGACTCCTTCTTTGAAGCCAGAATCCAAGCACGTCTTGAGGTCTTTCTCTTGCAGCTCCACTCACCCCTTACGGGGTGAGGCGCCCGGTCGGACCTCTTTAGAGCCACCGGCCAAATTATTCTCTCGCAACATCCATGATGTGAAACGGTAAGGGCCCCTTTAGATGGGGCTCCAAACCACTGCTATCCTCCTACTGCATCCCCTGATGGCTTGCGGCGTCATCGGATATATGTGGTGGCAATACGGTTGGAAACGAAAGAGTCGCCAATTGAAGGGTGAAGAGCGCCGAAGTGCTGTCGACCACCATGAAAAGGTGGGCGAAAGGATTCTGATTCTCGCTATTTCTACGGTATTACTTGCATTCATTGCAAGATGGCAGGCCGGCTTAGGACTTCTTCCCCAAAGCCTGCATGGTTTTACTGGCCCTGTTGGAGTTGCTCTACTTTGGATAATGGTAAGATGGGGTCGAGTTGCCCGCAAACAAAAAGTCGAGAGGCAAAAACATGGGAGAGCAGCAGACCTATTGATAGCCTGCATGTTCTTTCATTCATTCCTCGGATTCCTCTACCTGTTTAGTGTTCTTTGAACCAGGTAACCAAGATGGACTCCACCAATTCCATTTACCCATTAATCGCATCGCTGCAGGGACGACAAGTGCACGAACGATTGTGGCATCGATGAGAATAGCAAGTGCTAATCCAAATCCAATTTGCTTGAGGATGATAACTGAGGATAGTCCGAATGAGCTGAAAACTACGACCATAATCGCTGCAGCTCCTGTGATCAAACGACCTGTTCTTTCCAGGCCCTTTGCAACGGCTAATGTATTGTCTCCAGTTCTTTCCCATTCCTCATGAATTCGGGACAACATCAGTACCTCGTAATCCATTGATAATCCGAATACAATACAGAACAAAATTACCGGATTTCCAGCATCTATTGGCTGGGGTGTAAAATTCAATAATTCCGCACCGTTTCCCCACTGGAAAACCCATACCATCATTCCGAAGGAAGCGGAAACTGAAAGGATATTCATCGCTACTGCTTTAATTGGAATCACGATGCTTCGTACCTGAAAATAAATCAGTATAATTGTCATTATTATTATGAATGCGAGAGCCTTGGGGAGATTCTCTTCAATCGTCTCTAATGTGTCTTGATTGTATGCTGCAAAACCTCCAACTAGAACTTGGGCATTATCACCAGATTCCAATTGTTCTGCAATATCAGAATTTTCTATGCGCATGTCAATGATTTGGAATCGGCTTTCAGTGCTAGTCTGTGAACCTTCCAAAGAGACAACGATGTAAGTTAAATCGTCACTAACAAATTGCTCACGAAGATAGTTTCGCTGTGAGATTGTTTCGTTAGATAGATATTCATCAGGAGTAGTCCAAAATGATACAACCTCGCTTTGATTCATTCCTTGTTGTGGCAAACCTATTCCAAATGCACTCACTACATCTTCATCTGAAATATACTCCAACATTTGTGAATGGAATATACCCAAATTTTGTTCGGAAAATGGGTCTCCTCCATCGAGATCGATTACAACTATAGCGATGTTCTCAGCACCCCTGGGCCATATTGAATCGATATGTTCTATGCCTTCGCGGCTCTCATCATTTGGAGGTAGGGCCTCGACTGAAGAAAGGGCGAATTCTGCTTGTAAGAAAGGCATGCCTGCTCCCAGTAGGATGATTAGCGTAGGAATGAGAACTGCTAATGGATGCTTCATGACAAAGCGTGCAATGCTTCCCCAATATCCGCCATTATCTGAATCCAAACTCATTCTAATCGGTGATTTGAAACGATTAATGTTAGGGCCAACAGATGCTAATATTGCCGGTAAAACAATGGTCGAATAAATCATAGCAATACTGACTGCTAGAGTTCCACCAATACCCAGACTTGGCATACTGGTATTAGTGAAAAATAGCATACCCATCAGACCTATTGCAACCGTAATTCCTGAGTAAAATACCGCTTTACCTGCAGTTGCAACACTCATCGCAGTAGCGGTACGGATGTCTCTTCCTCTGGATAATTCCTCGCGGAATCTATTCACAAGGAATAGCGAGTAGTCAATTGAAACACCAATTCCTATCAAAGAAATGATATTGATTGCGTATTGGTTTACATCAGCGACATTGGATAGCCAGATTGTCACTCCGACGGCAGGGAGTACGGTCATTACGCCCATGGAAAATGGTAGAAGAGCTGCTACTACGGTGCCAAAGACGATGAGGAGAATAATGAGAGTAATAGGTCCTGAAACTATCTCTGCTTTGACTAAATCGTCACTGATTCTTGAATCAAAGGTAGCATGAACCGCGATATCTTTCGTACGCCATCCCTCAAATCCATCATCGATGGAAATCGTGTCTTTCATCTCCTGGTAAACGATTTTTGCTTGCTTCTGGTCACCATCAATTCGAACTTCGTTAATGGCCCAATATCCATCTTCCTCAAGACTAACAGCATCGGCCCTTTCCTCGGTAGATAACTCCCATGAATATACGATTTCAACATCATCGCGTTCGGCAAAATCGGCTAATGCGGCTTCAACACTTTCTCGCCATTCAATATCTGAATCGTTGAGAGTTTCATGATGTACGAGATAGGAAAATGTTCGATATCCGCTTTCATCTATTGCGAATGCTTCATTCTTCAGTTCGATTGCACGAGTACTTTCCATATTTCCTTCGCCAAATGACTCGGCCCAATCGGGACCCATTAGTGAAAGAGATGAAAGCCCAATGCAAATTAGAACTCCAAAGACAATGATTGCCTTTCGATTATCGTAAGTGAATTCACCAAGCCGGTAGAATGCTCTATCCTTGAGCATAGCCGGGTCGGTCACGCTCTCCATAGGCCGAGGCCCGTGAGTCTACCATATCAACCAAGTGGAAACCGATAATCTCGAAACTTGGTATTTCTACCCACGCCGCTTGATACTGTTATTACTATAAATTTCAGAGAAAACGAAGGGATATGTCAGAGAGCAATGGGACTCAGGTTCAATATCCAGACAATCGCTGGTTAATCCTTGCAGTAATGAGTTTAAGTCTCGTAATTGTCATGCTTAACAATGTCACACTAAATGTCGCACTCCCTGAATTATCAAAGGATTTGAATGCTGACAATTCTGAATTGCAATGGATAATGGATTCCTATGCTCTCGTATTTGGTGGCTCATTACTCGTTATGGGGGCCCTTGGAGATCGTTTTGGTCGCAAAGGTGCATTACAAATTGGCTTGGTAATGGTCGGTGCTGCATCAGCATGGACTGCTAAGTTCGCTGATACTTCTACGGATGTGATAATTGCACGCGCTACTATGGGCCTTGGTGCTGCCTTAGTAATGCCTTCAACACTCTCCGTTGTACTGGTGGTATTTCCTCCAAATGAAAGAGGCAAAGCGATTGGAATATGGGCAGCAATGGCAGGCGTAGGTGCGCCAATTGGACTACTTGTAGGAGGATGGGCAGTAGAGAATTACGATTGGGCAATGGTGTTTTGGATAAATGTACCAATCATCATCTTAGCCCTAATTGCTGGAGCAATAATCGTTCCAAAATCCAAGGATAAAGAACAACGTCCTCTCGACATCGGTGGTGCGATTCTATCTGTAATTGCCTTAGCTTCACTACTCTATGGAATCATCGAAGGCCCAAGTCTTGGATGGACTGATGAAAACGTTCTCATCTCATTCGCTGTTGCAATAATTTCTGTAATTGCATTCATAAAGTGGCAAAAGCGTACTGAATATCCATTATTACCAATGGAGTTCTTCAGAAACAATGGCTATACTCTTGGATTAATCGCTATTGCATTAGCGTTCTTCGTGATGTTCTCATTCATGTTTATGCAAATGTTGCATTTCCAATTGGTAAGAGGTCTTTCACCATTTTCTGCCGCGATTCGGTTCTTCCCATTACCGATGGGATTGATGCCTGCTGCTGCAAATAGCGACCGACTTGTCGCAAAATTTGGCAGACCAAATGTGATTACCACGGGATTGATTCTCGTTGCCGCTGGTCTATTCTTATTCACCCTAGTAGAAGTCGAAACAAGTTATTGGCAGATCGCTGCTACATTCGTCCTCCTCGGACTCGGAATGGGGCTAACTATGGCGCCTTCAACAACGGCGGTAATGGATGCCATTCCAGAATCTAAGGCAGGTGTAGGTAGTGCTACAAATGATGCGAGTAGAGAAATCGGTGGCGCTCTAGGAATTGCAATTGGTGGAAGTGTATTGAATCAAGTCTACCAATCGGCCGTAATAATTCCAACTTCAGCACCAAATGCTGGATTGATTGAGAGTTCATTCCCGGCTGCGATAAAAATAGGCCAACAAATGCTTGCCGCAGGAAATCAAGAAGGAGCACTATTGATTGCTTCAGCAAGAGATGCTTTCGTCGAAGGAATGGTTGGGGCGTGTATCGTTGCTGGTTGTGTTGCACTAATTGCGGCATTCCTCGTGAAATGGAAAATGCCTGAAGACGAAGTAATCGATTCAGAAAAGTGATGAGGATCTTTCAATCGCGTAACATTTCGGTTTGTCTACGTGACCAAAGGTCCTGCCATTTGGCAAGGTTGTGTTCTTTGTCTCCAGTCTGAATCTTCCGCCCCGTACTATCGGCTGGCTGTATTCTACAACCGCATGCATTAGCGTGGCCGCCCCCGGTTTCATCGAGTAAAGTTGCCAACTTCGAAAGGTCGTATGGATTCTCTTCACCTCTGAATGAATTCGCGTAGAATGACGCTCCTAAAGCTGGCCTAGAAGGGTCATCGATTGAACCATCATCCCATCCGTGAATCACACAACATGCAATGGCTTCATCTCCCGCCAATGCTGTAACGAGATAGCCGTTAGTACGAATACCTGAATTCGATAAATCGCAAATTGCTAAGCCGTCAGTAATCACAGTGTTTTGCTTAACATGCATTGTCTGAATAGAACGCTGGTCACCTAATTCATCCAATCTCTTGGAATGGAATGAGAGAATATCATCCACTAGCATTCCTGTTGCAAATTGGGCGAGTACCACCTGCAAATGCTCAGGTTCTCTCAATGAAAGAGAACGAGATAATCGGAGGATTGGTGGGTCCTCCATGAATACATCAAACGAGATTCCACCACTATCAAGCGCATCTACCATTGGCATTATTTCCTCTAAATGAGAAAGATCTACATCGGTACGCATTAATTCGAATGCGGCTCTTGCGGCTGAAGGTGTGTCACGCCAATGACAAATCCCTCCCTCTGCAGTGAATTCTGCTTCCTGTTCTGGTGTTGGGCGGTTGGTCATATGATGGTCCAAATAAAGACCACAAGCCGGATGGAATGGAAGGTCGCACATCGCGGTATTTCTATCGATAATGCCATCTAGAGAACCGCTTCTAACCAGAGCAGCATGAGCAAAGATGACTTCAACATCAGGCTTGCAAGCCTTGAGAACTGCTGCTGCCATCAGACCGTCGAGATCAGAATCTGCAACGACACGGGTGATACATTCTAGCACCGACATTAATTGTGGCACAGCACTCCAGCCATGAAGGAATCGCTATTCTTTCCACACCGATGGGCCTATGAATAGGCACCAAGGCGGGTCAACCATGGAGACTTCGTGTGGCGTGGTCCTGGTGAACTTTGGTTCTATTCTGCTTCTCCAATACCCCCAGGGTCACTGGGATTTCCCTAAAGGTCACATCGAAGAATCAGATGAGGACAAGAAGGCTACTGCAGCTCGTGAACTATCTGAGGAAACCGGCATTACTGAAATTGAATTCATTGATGATTTCGAGTACAGAACTGAATATGACTTTAGGCATAAGGGTCGTATTATCGAGAAACAAGTATTCTGGTTTATCGCTGAAACCGAAACCATGTCGGTTAGCATCTCCCATGAGCACAGGGAGCACCTCTGGCTGGAGTGGGACGATGCAATGAAGCAACTAACACATACTGAAAGTCAAGGTGTGCTTGCAGCTGCACGTACTCATATGAGAAGCATCAATCGTGAGTAATCACAAATCATCGATTTGTTCACGATTTGCCTGTTGTCTCTGTGTTGATTCAACAGTGCTAACTTGGCGCTTACCTTTTGGAATCCACAATATTTCAGATTCACCCAATGTCGAACTAACCCATCGGGTGAGAATGAATAGCCAATCAGAAAGCCGATTCACATACTGAAGAGTGAGAGGGCGAACATCCTCCTTCATCGAAACCATTGATCTCTCTAGCCTTCGAGTGATAGTTCGAGCAAGATGCATTACTGCTACAGGACCTGTGCCTGTGGGTAAAATAAAACTTTCAAGGGGATCCAGATTCTCATTCCAAGCATCCATTTCTTCGCATAACCTATCTGAATCTGATTGGTCAACCAGTGCCATATTTTCAGGGATAGAATCCATTGGACAAGCTAATTCGGCACCGAGGTCAAATAATTCACTTTGAAGGCGGGTGAGTGCCATAGAACAAACGACTCTGATTTGACGTACTGTAGGTCGAATTCCTCCATCGGAATGTTTGTCGCCAATGCGATTGACTTCCATCAATGCCATGCCGAGTAAAGCGTTCAACTCGTCGCATGTTCCTACCATTTCCATACGGCCATCTGACTTAGTGATTCGAGAACCATCAACGAGTGATGTTTCACCGGCGTCTCCGCCGCCGGTATACACCTTGGTGATTCGGACCATGTACATCCGAGGTCATGCCTCAACAAGAGGTCTGCGGCTGGAAATTGTAGAATCCATTGGGTACCACCATTCGATATCGCCTTCACCTTGAGCCCATGAATATAGGACTAAATGGCCGTCTACGACGCCGTACCATTCTAATTGGCCCGGATCTAAGCCGCATATTCGCGCACCTAATCCTTCGATTGCATCACTAATGCCTTGCCAATCTTTTACCAGTCGGCCAAGTTGATCTGCTACCTCGATTACATGAGGGTGGTTTGGTGCGAGTTGCTCAATGATAACTTCGAGTTCTTCAGTCAAATCATGGGCTTCATCTTGTAATGCCTGGAGTGTTGACAAAAGTCTCGATGCCTTATCGAGTTCCGACCTTGCTTCATCGATGGTAACAACCCTACAATTGTCGGGTAATGCAAGCAAAGACATCTCATCGAGAAGGTCTGCAACAGTCATTGGCTGACCAGCAAGCGGAGGTGTGTTCGATTCATCGTGCACGTAATGTGCCTTTTGTTGACGACTCTTCAAGCCTGTGGTGCTACAATCTCCTGAGAGTGGCTTTCTGAGATGCGTTGAATATGGCGCTTAACCGCTTTAGAACCGATTAATGCAACTATCATGAACCACGCAATCGCCTCAATCCCAATTATTATCCAGGCAAAAGATCCCATTGATTCAAGCATTGCATCCGCTTCATATGGCATTCCAGTTGAAGCGATATATGCCGCTTGAGAAAGTAGTGATGCAGAAAACCATACCAAGATGGCAAACCAACCTATCATTGAGGCCGACCAATCATCCTTTGTGTCCCTTCCCATAGTAGTGTATCAACCTCTAGACACTTAAGCCATACTGTAAATTGTGAGGGGCCCCGGGGATATCCCGTGTGTTTATTCCTCTTCACTTGATTTTTTTAGGCTATTAAGAGCGGAATCTATTGCATTGAGCCACTCCTCTGCTACTGCTTCATTTCCTCCAGATTCGGCCAAACGCTTTGACCAATATAGTGCTTCATCACTATTTCCAAGAAATGAATAGCACCTAGCAAGAGCTGCCCAGGCCATTGGATTGAGATGCTCTTCTTCTAAATCCCATGCTTTCTCAAAACAATCAATTGCTCCATGATCTCCTGAGATATGGCCTCTCTCTAATGCAACAAGGCCTGCCTTTGACCAAGCAAGTGGGAGCCTTCCAATCAGAAGCCCACGGAAAACCAACCAAGTTTGGCCACATCCAATAATGACAATCATTGCAAATGCAGCATATTCTTCGATTGTCGAAAGGTTTGGCCATTCCATTGCCATTGCTGCACTTGCGCCAACGCTGAAAAGAAAACCAGCGAATGGAGCAACGATTACCTCGGTGCGGGTTTTCAGCATACTATGAACGCCTTTTAGCAACCCTACGGCTCCATATGCAAGAAGGAAAAGAAGGTGAACATGAACTCCAGTTGGCTGGGGTGCATTCTCTCCGATTAAGAATAATGAGGCGATTATCAATAGCACTAACCCGTAGCGGTGACTTGCTCCAGGAAATGGCTGACGCTTACTCATCGCCATCAGTGAGATGGCGACTGCGAATTCAAAAACTAGGAACCACCAAGTCTCCACGAGCAATGGGTAAGGACACCTCTTCTTGAGGGTTGCCAGACCAAGTCATAGCCGCTGTGAACAGTCGAAATGAATCCATTCGGTATGGATTGCTTTCAATACGGGAGGCTCCATGAGCAAGCAATGGGGACTCATGAGTACCAGCAAGATCCTCGCAACGAGGACGTCTGGATTTCAATAAATGGCGAATTATTTCGTCGCCAAGATGCTAAGGTATCGGTATTTGATGCGGGTTTTCTCCTAGGGGATGGAGTCTGGGAAGCCTTTCGTCTGCATGAGGATGTATTGGTTTTCATTACTGAACATCTCGACCGCTTGTATCATGGAGCATCTGTAATCTCTCTTGAAATCCCATATGATCGAGAAGAAATTATTTCAGAGATTCAGAAAGTCATCAAGGCCAATGATATGCACGACCAAGTTCACATTCGCCTCATTATCACTCGTGGATTGAAGCCCACGCCCTATCAAGCACCTTGGGTTATCTCAAGCGCTCCAACCTTAGTCATCATTCCTGAATACAAGAAAGCCAATGTCGAGCGTAGTATCAAAGGAATTACCTTGGTAACGGTTGATGTAATTCGTGGACCTCAAAATGTTCAGGACCCTCGAATCAACAGTTTATCCAAACACAATTGCATTTCAGCATGTATTGATGCCGCAAAAAAAGGAGGAGAAGAAGGTTTGATGTTGGACCCTAACGGTAATGTCAGTACCTGTAATTCAACACATTTCTTCATGGTCAAGGATGGAGAAGTCTGGACATCGAGCGGTGAATATTGCCTCGATGGGATTACAAGACAGAACATTATCAATATTTGTCATACCAATGGCATCCCCTGTTTTGAGAAGGACTTCAGCACTGCAGATGTGCTTGAAGCAGATGAAGCATTCGTCACTGGAACATTTGCAGGATTAACGCCCGTCATCGAATATGATGGCAGACCATTGAGCGATGGAGTCAGGGGCCCTATGGTCGAGCGATTACAGAAATTATATCTTGAATTAATCAGGAGTGAATGCGATGTCTGAAACAAGGATCGCTATGTGGTCCGGTCCAAGAAATATCTCAACTGCAATGATGTATTCATTTGATAGTCGACCTGATACCTATTGTAGCGATGAACCATTATACGCTCACTATCTAGCTGAAACTGGAATTACTCATCCCGGTGCACAAGCCGTAGTTGATAGTGGTGAGACCGAATGGGAAAATGTTGTGAATTCCATCTGTGGAGACATTCCGAAAGAAGCGGATATCTGGTATCAAAAACACATGACTCACCATCTTCTACCCCATATCGACCTCAAATGGATTTCAGAATTGACCAACTGTTTGCTGATTCGAGACCCGCGAGAGGTACTCCTTTCCCTGTCAAAGAAAACAGACCAAATCGATGTAATGGCAACAGGTATTCCCCAACAGAATCGTATTCTCGACTATCTTATCGAGACCACCGGGGAAATTCCTCCAATAGTTGACTCAAGAGACATATTACAGAATCCAAAGAAAATGCTGTCCAAGTTATGTGAAGTATTGGAGATTCCTTTCGATGCAGCAATGCTTTCATGGCAACCGGGTCCAAGAGAATGTGATGGAATTTGGGCTGAGCACTGGTATGATGCAGTATGGAAATCCACAGGTTTCGCACCTTACAAACCTCGAATTGGAGAACTTTCTCCTGAATACCAGGCGTTTAGTGATGAATGCCAAGTTTTCTACGAGCGATTGCACTCATTGCGATTGAAGTAATTCTTCTCAGGCCCGGTGGTAAGCGCTACCTCTGCCTATCTCATACGCCCGATACAATTGTTCCATCAAGACTACAGCGGCCAATTCGTGCGGCATTGTCATCGCTGATAATGAGATTGAGTTGTGCTCATGACTCTTTGGAAATCCATCTGCTGGGCCGATTGCAAGATGGGTGTCCTCTTGAGATATTGTCCACTCAGCAAAGCGTTCTGCGAATTCTTTCGAAGTGGATTTTTCTCCTCCCTCATCCAATAATACTGTGGATTCTGGTAAACTAGAAAGGTACTCACCTGCCCCTAATTTCACACTGTGAATCTCAAGTCGAACTCGTGACTTTAACCGTTGAGAATACTCTTCGACGAGCATTGCCATATTACGGTCTGAAGGTTTGCCGTGGAGATGTACAACAACCCTGCCCATACCTCCCCGAGGCCTAGAGACCCCAAGACTATTGGTGGTCCAACCCAAGTTGTGACCATGGGTTGGTGGCCGTTCAAGTCGAAAGCCGGGCGAGTGCGCGTTCCCGATGTCATTCGCAGAGATACCCGCTCATGGCTCGCTGATCTCCAAGAAGCGTGCGAATTGAATTTTGATTCCCCTGAAGAAGCCCGAAGAAGGGTCCGCCAAATGCAGGGGGAATGGAATGATGCTCACAAAGACGGTATCATGGATGATGCTCTAATCGAAGGACTGCGGATGCGGGCTCACCGTCTTCTTACCGGTGATGATGAAGAGTTCAGAAAGTGGTTAGATGACCTCTCATTCTGGAAACCTGGCTGGAGACCCGAAGGGTCTCGTATTACTGAAGACTCATGAAGGTAGCACTTCACGCTCGTTCATGGCGAGCACCCCTCAGCTACACATGTTGTACACCTGTCCGTTTTGTTGGAAGGTTAGGGGATTGTTAGAGCACATCGGGCTTGAGTATGACAAAATTCAGGTCAATCCAATGAAGGCAAAGAAGCAATTGCCATCTGCTCCTGAATGGACAAAGGTACCGGTTTGGGTTGAGGATGATGGAGAAATCATCACTGATTCAACACCAATTATGAGGCATATTGATGCCAAATACAATGGCGGATCTCTTTGGAATAGTGAAGATGAAGCTCGAAGAGACAAGTGGTTAGAATGGGCTGACTTGCACATGAGTAAAGCAACGATTCCAATCCTGTATGGAAGTATGCTCTCTGCTCTCAAAACCACGACTAGGGTCTCAAAATTAGAAAAATTCGGGTTCATCTCTAAGCGTCTCTACGCATGGGCAGGCTTCCCAATTATGTGGGGGATAATCGCACGAAGTCGAGTCAAAAAGGATGGGAGGAAACCCAAACAATTGTGGCACGACCTACTAGGCGAATTTACAGATTCTTTTGGTGGCGCTGAATTCTTCGGAGGAAAAACACCTGACCTGGTTGACTTAGTTGCATTTGGATATATGCGCTCGGTTTCGCCTTATCCTCAATTTTCCCAATTAACGGACCATGAAGCTGGGATGGCATGGTATCTAGCGGTTGAAGCCACATTGAAGGTGTAAATATGGAAACCGTCGAGGGCCCGTTCGGCTTGGAATTTATCCGAATTCCAGCCGGTAAGGTCCTACTTGGTACCAATAAGGGAGGATGGATTCACGCATCGGAAAGACCGATGCATCAAGTGGAATTACCTTCTTTCCTCATTATGGAAAGCCCATTGACTAAGGCCCAAGTTGCTACAATAATAGGTGAGGATTCAAGTGATAATTCATCCTATGAAGGAATGGATTTGGATACATTGCAATCCGTCTGTAATATTATTTCCAAGCACTTTGAAGACGAGGTTCGAGCACCCAGTGAATCTGAGTGGACACATTCGCAAAATGAAATTCAACTACCTGCTGGATTAACCGAATTCCTCGCAGATGAGTCAACGGGAAATCACCGTGGGGCTCGTATGGATGGCCGGCCCAGAGAAGGTGACTTACTCGGTCCCATGGCGGGCCATCGAGTTGCTTTTGCTTCCCATCCCAAAAATGAGAATGTAAGAGCGAGATTTTCTACTCCTGCCGATAGATCTCTACCCAAAGTTGTAGCAAGACTTGTAATCTCTCCAAAGAGGTCAGGAGATGATATCCGAGTACCAGATACGGCTGATTTCGGAGCAAATGTTCGCAGTGAACTTCTGTGGACTACATTGCTCGGAATTATTCCCAGTTTCACCATCCCCATTTTCAGAGGATTCTCTAGTTACGCAATAGATGGTTGGGCTAATCTTCTCTTTGGTGGCCTCTGCGCTGGCTTTGTTACCGGTGCTTTTTGGAGGCCAAAACGCGCCACTTGGTTCGTCGAAGAAGGTAAACTCATTCGACGTCGCTAAGACTTGCCCAATACGATTGCTGACGAATCGCATCGAGAGCACAGATTGCAGCCATGTTGACAATATGGCGCACGCCATCTGCACGTGCAAGAAGTTGTACCGGTTTCTCCAGTCCTTCAAGAATCGGTCCTGTCGTGTCTGCGTCTCCTAACTCTTCTAACAATTTGTAAGCGATATTTGCGCTTGCGAGGTTTGGACAAATCAATACATTGGCCGGACCCTCAAATGACATGAATGGATATTCGCTCTGCACCCTCATATCCAATGCAGTATCGGCTTGCATTGGACCATCGATTATCAAATTTGGTTCTAGTTCCTTTGCGATTTCAATCGCTTCCTCGACGCGCTCAGAGCGTTGGGCTCTACTACTTCCAAAATTAGAGAATGACAGCATTGCCACTTTAGGCTCAACACCAAATCTGCGTGCGACCTTAGATGTTTGAATTGCAATTTCAGCAAGTTCTCGTGAATCTGGATAAACATTCACGGTGGCATCGCCGAGGAAAATCAGGCGTCCCTTGACCACCATCATGTAGCATCCAACGGCACAGTGGCTGTCCTCTTCACGGCCAATTACTTCCAAACAAGGTCTTAGCACATCGCCGTAATTTCTACTTACTCCTCCAAGGAATCCGTCAGCATCGCCTTTGACAACCATAGAGGCTGCAAAGTATGGACGAGATTTCAATAATCGTTGAGCATCTACGAGTGTCATTCCCTTACGACCTCGTCTTTCGACTAGATCAACATCATACACGCCAATTCGACGTGAATCGTATCTTGGATTGTAGGCCTCATGTTCGAAATCAATATTGAGTTCATCCATGGTCTTACGGATAGAATCCGCATTTCCTAGAAGAATAGGTTTGCAAATATCTTGCTCGACCAATTGAGCTGCAGCCCTAATCACCTTCTCGTTATCTCCTTCTGGGAATACAATTCTCTTACCTCGGCCTTTGACCTGGTTGAATACACCACGCATTACCGAATATGACATTCCTAAGCGTGCCTCAAGGGATTCCATGTATGCCTGCTTGTCGAAATCTTTAGCGCTAATCGCCGCGATTCCTTCATTGACAGCAGCCTCGGCTACTGCAGATGCTTCCCACAATAATACCCGGCGGTCAAAGGGCTTGGGAATGATGTACTCCGGCCCATATTGCATAGATTCTCCACTATATGCAAGCGAAATATAATCGGGAACTGGTTCCTTGGCCAATGCTGCTAATGCTTGTGTTGCTGCCATCTTCATTTTTGGAGTAATATCACGAGCACGCACATCGAGAGCGCCACGGAAAATATAGGGGAATCCAAGCACATTATTCACTTGATTAGGGAAATCGGAACGGCCGGTTGCAATGATAGCATCTGTGCGGACTTCGAGAACTTCGTGTGGCATGATTTCAGGGGTAGGATTTGCTAGTGCAAAAATAATCGGTTTAGGAGCCATTCTCTTTACCATATCGCCATTTACTAATCCCCCTCGAGAAAGGCCGAGGAAGACATCTGCGCCAACAAGAGCGGCAGCTAGATCGCCATCGGAATGGTCTGCAGCAAATTGCGCCTTGAACTCATTGAGTTCGCCTGCTTTTAGTCGGCTTTTGGTGACGATACCTTGAGAGTCGCACATCAAGATGTTCTCTTGCTTTACACCCAAGTCGATATAATGCTTTGAACAGGCGATTGCCGATGCTCCAGCGCCCGCAACTACTACTTTCATTTCGCTAAGTCGTTTCTTCTGTAGTTCAGCAGCATTGAGTAAGGCTGCTCCTGAAATTATCGCAGTTCCATGCTGGTCATCATGCATCACCGGGATATCGGTTGCTTCTGCGATTCGCCTTTCGATTTCAAAGCACTCGGGGGCCTTGATATCTTCGAGGTTGATCCCACCAAATGTCGGAGCGATATTTACTACAGTTTTGATGAATTCTTCAGGGTCTTCTGTGTCGACTTCAATGTCGAAAACATCGATATCGGCAAAGGTCTTGAGCAACAGGCCCTTTCCTTCCATTACCGGCTTACTCGCTAGAGCGCCAATATTGCCTAATCCTAGTACTGCAGTACCATTGGAGATTACAGCAACCAGATTTCCTTTCGAAGTATAACGATAAGCATCATCTGGATTTTCAGCTATTTCGAGGCAGGGATATGCTACTCCAGGTGAATATGCCAATGAGAGTTCATGGGAGGTAGAATGGGGTTTAGTCGGTACGACTTTGATCTTACCTTTGGGCTCAGACTCGTGATAATCGAGCGCCTCTCTGCGGATTGCTCGGTCACGACTATCTTGGTCCATAGAGCACTCCCAGACTCCTACTCGTATGAGTAAGCCGTTTGGTCTTTGTGTGGTATCGAAGTCTGAATATACTGAATGTTGTACTGAATTCATTTGCCGCAATCTCGCATTTCTTCCTTCTAACAGGAGAGGGGCCGATTGATATACCATTGAGAAAGGATGGTAGGTCATGACCTACCTCCACAGGGCCTACGGCCCTGCTCGAAGTGCCTCCAAAGCGGTCCTCCTGTGCACTCTAATGTTACTCTCGTCACTGGTGCCAATCCTTACTGCACCTGTGGCCAGTGCTCACGATGGTTCCAGTGGTACCATTTGGCCGATGGATGGTTCAGTAGATACCGGATGGATGCTCCTCAATGCAAGCGGAGCAGATGGAGCAAATGGAACTCCAGCAATGGTTGATTGGACCATGGAATTTGCCCCTGGTGCAGTTGTTGACAACTTGACATTAGAGGTACGAGTTGATGGAGGAAATGGTATTTCAATCCAAGAACCTCTAATCATTTCACCCGATACTGGAAATATTCTATTCGATTGGCGAACCAATGGTTGGTTGGGCCAAACCAATGGCTTTGATGCAGCAAATCCGCACACCGGACGACTATCCCCCAATACTGATGTTGGAGCTACATTGACCCTTCCAGCTGGTTCAGAAATCACTGATTTGGTCATTGAAGCACTATCTCCTGCTGACCCTGTGATCTCTCTTGCTCCAATAGAATTCGATGTGTACGCAACTGCAATTCACCCAGACGATGGTCGCCTATACATGGGAATCGGTGAGACTGTAGTGATGTTCAGTGCCAATTCTAACCCCTCGATTATCGACCTTGTGAATTTCGAAGGCGGTGGTGCGATTCTCGATATTGAAATCGATCA
>Ga0315329_10000290_pt1 | contig 19786 bp, 12 predicted proteins | sample M150032315metaG_FD_203459 | JGI IMG/M metagenome (GOLD analysis project Ga0315329, IMG submission 203459) | Ammonia-oxidizing marine archaeal communities from Monterey Bay, California, United States - M1 500m 32315 | ecosystem: Environmental > Aquatic > Marine > Coastal | place: USA: California...
TAGCAACATCATCTGCATCTGCAAGAGAACCTTCGTCATAATATCTGATAAAATCCTCCACCGGTGGGAAATCAACTTTATCCGACTCTCTAATTCTCGCCTGCATTGCTGTATTCACTACACCTGGCGCAATTGCTATGGCGGAAATATTCTCTTGTTCACCTTCAACAGCCATGCATTGAGCCCACATATCTAGACCTGCTTTAGCAACACAATATGCGCTCCAACCAGGAATCGCTTTTCGTGCTGCTCCGCTTGAAATAGTAAGGATACGAGTATGCTTTTCACCACCGATCAAAGCGTCAAGACGATTTGTCAAATCTTGTACTCCGATGAGGTTTACCTGAAGCGAACGTGCCCAATCAGCTCTATCAACATCCAATATTCCTCTAATCGGGTCGATGGTACCCGCATTGTGAACGATTCCAGCAAGATGGCCAAAGCGACTACGAATAATAGCAGCAGCCCCTGAAATATCTGCTCGGTCGGCAAGATCGCAAGATACGGTAATCGAATCGGGATGGAGGTCTGCGAGTTCGGCTCCTGCGACACCCAAATCAATCGTTTCTCTCGCTAGAGCAATTACTGGATAGCCTGCCATTGTAATAGCACGAGCAATAGCTCTTCCAAGGCCCTTGGAGGCCCCCGTTACCAAATAGGCACCAGACATGAATAATCCTCAAAGTGAAGGTCCTTGACATTTTCACTGCTGCCAAACATGGAATCCATCATCATCGGAATACCAATGTCGTCCATCATCGTCAAGATACCAACTTGTACCATTCTCATCGGAATCAAGCCATTCTCCAGTTGGAAGTTCCTCCCAAGTGCTAACAGAGGTAACTGGCTCACTAATTGAGTCATCTTTTTGTGGAATATCAAGAGTCGGTTCGCTGTCAAAAGTATCCATTTGACGCTCGACTGGTAAAGGAATTTTTCTCTTAGGCTTAGGCTTCTTTCGTAGCAGCATTGTTATTGCACCTACCAAAATCAATATCAGCCCACTTCCTGCTATACTCAATAGCATGACAGTTGAAACACCTCCAGAGTCTCCAGAACCTGTTTGAGGTCCTTGGTCAATTTGCTCAGGGCTGTATTTTTCTAAGCATCCAAAATAATCAGGATAGACGAATGCAGAATATTCCTCAGGGCACATATCCGGTGTTGTTGCTCCTTCTACAAGCTCTCCGTGAATACGGGAATCACTCCAAGTAGGGTCAGCCCAATTATCTCCAAACCCATCAGCGTCAGAATCATTCCATTGGGTATTATCGTATGGGAAAACATCAGCTCCATCTGCTGAACTCCAAGATGCGGTTTCGTCCGACCAACCATCACCATCACTATCTAGGCACCCAACTCTGTCAAGAGTCGAAGTGCCGTACTTGGATGGACAATCATCACCGCTATCTACCTCATTATTATCTCCAAACCCATCCTCATCAGAATCTAACCATTGGTCAGGATTGTTATCATTCCAATCGAGATCGGAACTAACTCCGTCCCCATCTATATCTATTTCAGAAGGAGCGCATCCAGTGGAATCCACTTTTGCAGTTTCCTGGAATGGAGTGTTGGGGCATTGGTCGATATCATCGGTAAATGTGTCATAATCACTATCTCTTTCGGATGGACCGCAACCGAATGAATCTACCATTGTAATTTCTTCTGGTGGAGTTTCAATACACCAGTCATAATCTCCAGTCGCGACTTCATCACCATAGCCATCTCCATCCTCATCGATATGTTGTTCGGGATTGAATGGCAATGCATCATCACTGTCAGCCCAACCATCGCTATCAGTATCAGGACAACCGAAGTTCGCATTCGCACTAGAATTACCTGCAACTTCAGGACACATATCAGGCTCTATACCCGATGAATTGTCACCATATCCATCACCATCTTGGTCAGCCCATTGACTTGGCGAGTAAGGGAATAAATCTTGATTATCACCATAACCATCACCATCTGTATCGACCCATTCGGTAGGGTCATCTGGGAAAGTATCAGCAGCATCAGACCAACCATCACCGTCAGAATCCAGGCATCCCAAGCGATCTTCCGTGGAATTTCCAGCAATATCGATGCAATCATCACTATTATCTCCAAATGAATCCATATCGGTATCGTTCCATTCAGTTACATCATCTGGGTGAGAATCGGTATCATCTGCCCAGCCATCACCATCAGAATCTGGACATCCAACAAGTCCGAAATTTGAGGAGCCGGCAACGTAATCACAATCATCGATATCATTTGTGAATCCATCGTTGTCATCATCCAACTCATACTCTGCACATCCTACTTCATTAACAGGCGTACCTGCCACTGTTTCAGGACAAATGTCCCAACCATCCCAGACACCATCACCATCCAAATCCGGAAGTATATGACTCATATCAACGCCTAGCAATAACCAAGCACGGTATGTGTCCCAAGGTCCAAGTTTAGTGAAACCCATAAGTTCCCACTGCACTGTAGCGGCATCTGTCAAAAGGAATTTTGAAAAGTTAAGATTTTTGTCTATGGCGTCGGTGGACATGAACATCCTAACATCTGTTTGCACAGGCCAAGTGCCATCTCTAGAACTATTTCTTGAGGCATTAATCGGAAGTTGTCCAGCAGCAATCGCATCAGCGGCCCCATGTGTGTAATTGTCAACGATAGGTATCACATACAATCCTGTTGGGTTATCGACAGTGAATCCTAATTCTGTATAGGCGATACTTCCTTCTCCAGTTGGCCCAGTTACACCAGCTAATACATCGCTTTTGAATTCCCCGACGTCAGCGCGGTACCTCGAATTGGTTGAAGGATAAATATAGTCGGGAGTTCCGCAATTCTCGCAAAGTAATGTTTCCTTAATCACCCACATCTCGGTTCGATTTTCCCATCTATGTGCAAGCACGATATCCTCGTCAGGACATGAAGCGTCAAGATCACTCCATTCGGGTACAGAATCAATATCAATATTAGGGGCAACAGATGAAAAATCAAGACCTGGCATTTCACCATTTGACGACAATGAATTTCGAGAAAGGCTCGATGTTATCCAGCGCAATTGACCCATTGATAAGCCACCCATTTGCTGTATACAGGCTTCGGTTTCACCACCCGCCTTTACGCTAAATGCACCAGCCATGTGACCGTATGGAACTTCTAGAATCTGCCCTTCAGTATTCTTGCAATCCCATATTCCAGTATCGCTATAATTTGCTGACTTTACAGCATATTCTGGGCTTACACCAGTAGTATGTGAACCGAGGAGGTCTTGGCCATCGCATACTTCGAGTGTCACTGTTGTCCTATCGTTATCGTCCCAGACCCTTACTGTGTCTTCGGTTGAATAATACCAATCTCTCCAACTGTCTTCCATCAGTGTACTTGAGAAATCGCCATGGACTCTAACGTGGCCTTCTGCAACGATGTGCAATGAAACATAACCTCTACGCCAACCTATAGCAAGACGTTCTCCATTACTGTTGAGATCTACCGAATAAATACCCCGATTGTTATTGCTACTACCAAATCCAGAAATCGTCCCAAGCGAACTCCATGTATCGGTTTCATACGTTCGCAAAGAGGAACTGCGCCTCGAACCAATTACGAAAGTACCTCCATCCTGTGAGAATACGCCACCAGCAGCATCACTGCTGACATCTATTTCGGCTAATTTGGTATTATTTGCAATATCAGTCATTACAACCCGGTTAGCATCGCTTCCTGTTGCGAGGAAACGACCATCTGGGCTGACAGTAACTACGCGAATATGCTGTGAATGATTAGTCATATTCCATGCTTCAGTATAGTTGCCAACCCAAAAGGCAGTCAGTAGTGAACCCGAGGAAGCGAATAGTAATCTGTCATCAGGCGTTGTGTCTATTCCTCCAACCCAGCCAGGTAGAGAAAAATTATTCCACTCAACAGTCCAATTGCTAGTCCATACAGATGAAATTTTATTCTCATCGCTAGACAAAAATAAGCGTGTTCCATCGTTTGACCAACTAAGTGAGATTACATTTTCCGTTTCATTCTCAAGTTGGAATAGATCAGTGTATAAGTCAATAATCAAACCACCAGTTGTAGAATTTACAACTACTGCACCACCATCATCACTGGCGATTGCAATCATTGACTCGTCGGGAGATTGCTCAATTACATTGACTGAACCTGGCATCACACATAATGTTCCGATAGGTGAACCCAAGGAACTGAAGATGTGAACTGTAACATTGCTTGAACCACCGCCCCAGCCGCCACCGCTTCCGGCTGCGTAAAACATGGTGTCGTTCTTCGCCCATTCTATTCCTTCAACACCACCATAACCCGTTTCGAGATTTTCGCGTTGAGAGTCGCTCCAATCATGAGTTGTCGCTTGCTCAAAATCGGCTAGACCATCGCCGTTGGAATCAGGGCACCCGTTTCCTAAGGTGGAATTCGCTGTACCAGCAGCATATGGACACATGTCGAGAGTATCGTCAATGCCATCTCCATCTCCATCGGCTGCAGATACCACAAATGGAGATGCAATCACGAAAAGAAAAAGACTTGCCAACGCGATTGCACTACGCATAGTAATGCCACTGCAACACTGTACTCAAAGGTTCTCCTTGGTCGTTTATTCAGTATTCGTAGAAACCTTGTCCTGATTTCCTACCCAATTTGCCGGAATCTACCATTTGGCGCAATAATGAAGCCGCTTGGTATTTCGGTGTTTTGAACCCATCATAAAGCACATCCATGATGTGTAGAACTGTATCTAAACCAATATAATCTGCCAAAGCGAGTGGACCCATTGGATGCCTCATTCCAAGCTTCATAATTCCATCAATCGCTTCCTTTGTTGCGATTCCCTCTTCCAAACACAATATTGCTTCATTTAGCATCGGACAAAGGATTCTATTGGAAATGAAACCGGGTGAATCTTCGGTAGATAGAGGTATTTTGCCCATACCTTCTGCTGCCTCTATTACTGCAGCATTAGTTTCACTGCTCGTGGACTCTCCATTGATGATTTCAACTAATTGCATTAAGGGAACTGGATTCATGAAATGCATTCCAATCACTCGGTCAGCTCTCTTGGTTGCTGCAGCGATCTTTGTAATCGAAATCGAGGATGTATTCGATGCCAATATGCATTCGGGCTTGCAGATTTCATCAAGTTCAGAAAATATTGATTCTTTGAGGTCCAATATTTCAGGGACGGCTTCGATGACTAAGTCAGCATCTGAACAAAATTTACGGTCGGTAGCCGAGGAAATTCGAGCCCTAGCAGCATCCGCATCACCCTGAGTCATTCGCTCTTTTGCAACTAGTTTAGCCAATGATTTCTCGATAGTTGCTATTCCATTTGCAACAAATTCATCCTTGATATCAATCATTACCACTTCATAGCCAGAACACGCTGCAACTTGAGCAATACCGTTACCCATTTGCCCAGCGCCAAGAACTGCGATTCTCTGAATCGTCATGGCAGCGCCACTGTGAAGCACCCCTTCAACTCATTGCCAGTTGTCCTTCTTCCTGCGACTCTTGAATAATAAGGTCGCCATCAAGATGACAATTAGGGTGCCAAGGCCGATATTTACCAGATTGGGAGTGGAAAATAATGAGTCGGCAAATGTTGGTTCTGGCTCGATAACCATTGTTGAATTTGACCACTCAATATTGCCGACATCATCCCGCATTTCCATCATCACTGTCCAATTGCCAGGACTAGATGCACCGACTTCGAACTGCTGAGAGAAAACTGTATTTGCATCAACATCGCCTTCAATCGATTTCACAGTGATGTTATCTTGTTTGATGATAATCAGATAATCTACTGGGTCTGCTTGGAACTCAATTGAATAATGTACAAAGAGGCGCCCCGCTTGCTCAATTAGAAGGATCTCACCACTCGGACCTAAACTATCTAGAGTTACATTGTACCAAGCACTTGCAGTATTTCCAGCAGCATCAGTAGCAGTGCACCTAACTGCCGCTTGCATTCCATCTAGGAGGATTTCATCCATTCCAGCCCAGGGGTCTAACGCCATATCAAAGGATAGTGATGTAGCAGTCGTATTCGCTTGTTCCGGAGAGAGGAAATCCATACACTCGACGAGTAATCCCAGTTCTGATACCTCGACTGACACTGTGAGTGAAGAACTGCCTGCAACTTGATCAGGCCGGAACTCTCCACCATCCTCAAGTATGATTGATGGAGAAATTCCATCGAATTCTACCTCGAGTTCAAATGATTCTGAAATGCCGCGCCCGTTGACTATCACTGTGAATCGATTCATACCTTGCACCAATTCAAAGTTCAGGATAATCTCATCACCCATGCCTGTACCATAGTCATCGACAAAGGAGGCTCCTTCCTCATGGTGGTCAAGACGCCATGTCTGCCCCGGCCCAACATATAGTGTGGCATCCAATGAACTGACGTTGACCAAACTTGCATTCCATGGAGCGTAGAGAAGCGGTGTATAGACTTCGATGTCTAAGATAACAATACGACATTCCGCAACTTCATTGCGGCCATCATCCCACATTCGGATACAAATTTCATGTTCTCCAACTTCCCCAAGTTCGAAAATCCATCGACCTATGGTCGAGGTCATTTCCGGTAATGAAATCCAGCCACTAGAATCTAATTTGTATTGCATATGAGGATTCTCACCAGGATGCCCCCATGTCATATCTACCAAATGATGTTGCAAAAGTTCACCACTAATTGGTGAAGTCCAATTCAATATAGGATAGATAGAGTCGATGTGAATTATCGTCGAATCGTGGGCCCAATTACCAGCTGCATCTTGCGCAATAACGGATACTATGTTCTCACCCTCGTGAAGTTCCACAAGGTGATATTGCGAGGAATTTGCTCCATAGGGCGTCATTGATTGGTTTTGCAACCACCATTGTGCATCATTCTCTACCACGACTTTGAACACTCCAACTGTCTCGTTATGAATTCCTGAATATGTATGGGTGATTTCCAAATCTGGAGGAATAGTATCCCTCGTAATATCGATTGAGAGATTAGAAATCCGGCCAGCCCGATCGGTAGATGTAATGCTGAAAGTATTCACACCATCAACTGTAATGGGAATACTCGTATTGAACCACTGTGGTGCGCCGGTTGAATTGGTTGAATTCCAACCTGTTCCATTACCCGTCATTACGAGTGGTGCGGCGAATAAACGGGTAGAGGAATATTCCTCAGCCAGGATGTGGAGGGTTGCATTACTCAAATTAGTCAACTGTCCTACCGAACTACTAACGGAGAGGTATGGCATCTCATCATCGTGGACAATCCAATGGCTTGCTGAGCCGGTGCGTCCTGAAACATCGGTAACCTGCAAGGAGAAATCATGTCTAATTCCATCCTCGCTAAGGTTTGTCGTAACCCAAATCTGATGAAGAGTTTGGTTGAATGAACTGAGGTTAGTGATATTGACAAGAGTGCCATTAATTGTCTCTCCAACAAAGGTGGTATTACCAGTAGTTGTGGCATTCCAAATAATGCCAGATGCATTGAAGCCTCCACCTAAATCAATAGCATGTGCAAAGACTCCCACATCGGATGGATGATGAGAAGATAACGGTGGATTAGAGAAAGAAACCAGAGGTGGAGTTTCGAGAAGATTGTAATTCAGCGGCACATGTACGGAACCACCTACATTCAAATCCATCTCGATTAATCCCTGCCACTCTCCGGTATCACTGGGCATGTCGCCAGTGAAATTTACCAACCATGCACGAGCCGGTATTTTGCCTCCAAGACGCGCTGAGCCATTTGGATACATTAGTTGGATCTGTGTCTCATTCAATGGCGTCCAATCTGTGAGGTTGACATCGGTGCCACCCACACTATCTACTTTCAACCAAAATGTAGTATTGGTCGTAGGCACATCATAGCCATGAACTGCAACCCACCACTGACCATCAGCTGGGTTATCGATTACTATTTTCTCGGCTGAATTCCAATTTCCACTTCGCCCCTCTTCCTCACTAGACCAGCCAATAGCACCATCGGAGTTGGAGTCATGGTACACATAGAGGTCCAAATCATCTCGTGCTCCATTGGAATCGATTTCGATTTCAAGACGTGTTAGTCCTGATGCATTGAAGGAATGAATATACGAGGACGTTGAGATTGAACCGACTGTATCCTGACTAGCTGTTTGATTGAGTAAATGAGTAGCACGTGACCAACCATACCCACGAACATCATCGACATCTACATCAAGCGTAGAGCCAATGACAATTGATTCATTGATGGCACCTTGCGACCAGTTAGAAATTATCCAACTATCATTTCCTGTGAGTGAAGTGACGTGGCCTACGGTGATATTTACTGGATTGTCATTGGTTAGCACACCGTGCATAGTAGAATGGAGCAGAACCTGCTTGATACCCGCAGATGCCTCGCCAACCAAGATCTCTCTGTCACCACCGGTATTGGTTTCACGCGCCCAAATCCCCGAACCTTGATGCTTGTTGGTTGAGGATTCTTCCACATGTAAAACCCAATCTGGATAATCGGGTGAAGTACCAGCATACGGATGCTGTGTGCGTGAAAGAATGTGTGCATCAATGTCAGTATAGCCATTATCTGGCCAATCAATATCGACTATCATAGAACCATGAGCCAATGAGGCTGGCCAATCGATAGCAACCGCTTTCCAATCTCCTGACTCCGCTCTCCAGCCCCAACGTTGTGCGCCTTGAAGCCAAGTTTCACGGTACAGACTCTGGTTTGAGATATTGCCATCGATTTCAGGTGGAGTCCAAGTATATGTGCCATTAGAAGCAACTGTAGTCAATACTGGAAGTTTCCATGAATGATTCGCTGCAACTAGGCTTACCTGAGTCATATGTAATCCGGGAATCGCATCTGCTGGTGGCGAAATTGTAATGTTTACACCTTGTGTTGAGTGCGCAGGGATTGTGATATTCATATTGCTCAAAGAAACCCATGGGTCAATGTCATGGGTGAATCCGGTGATGTCAATTTGAATTGGAACTGGATCGATGAGAGAGGTTCTAACATTCTGCATCCACCCAACCAGAATAATTCCATCACAATCAATCTGCCAAGGGTTTCCTACCCTGACTTCTACTTGTGGCGAAGCGTAGGCATGAGTAGTCAATTCGACGAACTGGTCGCCAGAATCCCATTCGCCATCGGCTACATATGTGTCATTATTCAGGTCATCGAAAAAGATGCCATCCCCATCTGTATCATTCCAGCGGTAGAACCGAAGATGTGGTCTATTCTCACTCTGAAGATTCTGATCTCCATCAAATCCCCCTGGTGCTAATGCGGCTCTCGCCCTCAGCATTGTTTCATTTCCAACACCCCATGTGCTGTTATTTCCATGGATTATCACTGGGAATGCAAAATCGGGAGTCGATGATTGATAACCATCCCATCCATTGCTAGTATTCACATCGAAATTGTGGACTACATGGCTTACTGGGACCATGGTTCTTGGACTTGCTTGAATTTCGATTGTAGAGTTTGAAGGGTTGATGATTTCGATTCTATGAGTCGAAGTATCGCCTGGCAACATCCAATTAATTCCCGCAGAACGATGCGTTCCTTCATTATCACCCGCCATTAGTGCTGCAGGTTGTACTAGCCAGGTATCATTTGCACCTTGGATTGCTTGTACTGCCCTACCGGCATCGAACCAGCCGGCACCTTGGGTATTGGGGTCGTAGCCTAAATCCATCGAGGTTGACATCACTAGATCTCTCACTACTTGGGAATCTGGCATCCCACCATATTCTTCGAGATATGCTTGGTGAACTAGTGCCATTAGGCCAGCTGCAACAGGGGTTGCAAGTGAAGTCCCCGACCATGAAGTGGTTGCAGAATTGGCATCCTCTACCTCATTCAGTGTACGGTCTCCCGTTGCCGACCAACCTACAGCTACGATATCTGGGTCCATCCTACCTTGTGAATTGGGCCCTCGGTCTGTCCACGATGCTATTTCACCCCATGAACGTGCATTACCAGAGCCTCTCGAAGAGGCTGCTCCGACTGAAATGATTCCAGGTGAGCCTCCCGGGCTAGCGACTGTACCGTATCCATGCCCACCATTTCCAAGGGCAACCATGTATGTGGTATTGGTCGAATATACACGTGTAAGCCAATCGAGGTACAGAGAGGAAACATCGGTACCAGCATCTACGACACCAGAATATCCAAACGAAAAGGAACCGATACTTGCTTCATCACCAGTATCGGGTATGCCATCATATCCTTCGGCAACAAATCTCCATGCCTCAAAGGATGAACCACCAGCATAGTAATTGGCGACGGCAACGAGTTTTGCATCTGGAGCCATCCCTTTCACAACGCCATTATTTGCAATACCTTGTGCAGCAATAGAAGAAGCGCATAGTGTACCGTGGCCGCCACCTGCTCCACTCGCTTCGTTAAGCATGAAGGCTACCAAGTCGCCGTTTCCGGGAATCCTATCCGCCAAACCACTGCGTGTAGCATATGTTGGCGCAAATGGTACCGATGTATTTCCATCACCTATGAAGTAAATCATACCACCAGATCGGTCCCATAACCCATCCCCAGTAGTATCGATACCACTAGTCTCGCTCCCCTTACGCATAGGTTGTTCATCATCGAATCTACCATCACGGTCAAGGTCTGCGTACACTGTTGTATAGAATCCTGACACCTGGTCATCAACAACGATTACTCTGACGTCTCCCCCAGCGCGACTCACCAAATTGGTATCCGGATGCAAGCCGTAGTGATATGTTCCAGATAATGAAACAATATTCGTAACATCGATACCTTCGACATCGGTAAGATTGTCACTATCATTATCGATATCAGTAGATGAAGTATCTGCGTACCATGAATTTCCTGAACCTGTAAATGCACTTCCGGATGAAAGCCAAGCCGACATCGATAATCCATCATATGCGATTGGCCAGCCGTCCCATGAGGAATTAGGATCTTCAACTCGAGCCTGTGTTCCATTGAGGTCTGGGTGGGCGAAATCGATTCCTGAATCTACCACTGCTACTTTGATTCCCTCTCCAGTAATATTCAGCGAATGAGCAATATCCGCCTCGTGTATATCGATACTCTGAACAGTATTCGGCTCGGCATCGATTTGGAAGCTTGCACGTTCTGGAGTCCCAGGGTCTTCATGTATTGCAATCACACCATAAACGGCTGGTAATTTTGCAACCAATTGACCTGGAAGGCTAACTGCTCTATGTTGTAGTATGCCATCCATTGTCTCAGGATTAGTGGAAACAAGATTACCTTCTGCTTGCTCAGGAAGCAAACCATGCAATTCTTGGAATGAATGGAGTTCTGATAATACGGTTGTCAATACAATGACATCAGCCTCTTCTTGACTTGTAAAGTGCTCAAGTGAAGGCAGAATTGCAGCACCGGGTGCATCATTGTAAATTATGGGTTTTGACTGTGTTGAAGAATAGTCCTCAACTGTGTCAGAAGGGAATAGGGCAACTTGTGACCATGAGGATAGTAGGAGTATTCCCACAAGCATCATGGCGCGCATGGCTCCTACGGAGCCACCAACACAAATAGCCTAATCGCATTGAAGTAGCTCTGCTCGGATTCGAACCGAAGTCCCCGGGACCAAAACCCGAGATGATGGACCACTACACCACAGAACTCTGGTTGGGCCCAACCACACTCAGACCAAGTCTGTTTCGCCTATCACTTCTCTTGCAGAGGCGATAAATTCACCCAAATCAAGGCCCTGGTTTTCTTCGTATAAACGGGCCATTAAGGCCATATCTAACTTGTCAAGGTGCTTGACAAATTGCGCTTCAGGTGTGTTTCCGGCTTCATACTCATCTAACAAGCCAACCCATTGCGGAGCGAGTTCCAACATAGCGGCTCTTTCATCAACAGATTTTGTCGATTGGTCATCCTGTGGAGTGAGATCACCAATCTCTACTTCGGGCAGGTCATGAATAAGACACATTTCGATTACTCGCATTCGGTCGAGCCCTTCAGGGCATAGATGCATTGCCATCAATGCCATCCCCCAGGAATGTGCTGCAACACTCTCAGGAGCATTTACACCAGCACGAACCCAACCTGTTCGAAGAACATGCTTCAATTCAAGCCAGCGGCGCATGATGTTGACAGAAGAGGCTCACATTAGAACCAATCTGAAATGATGTTCACTCAGTGATGGCTTCCGGAGTCTTTCCGAGGTCACGAGTGATGTTCTTTTGGTGGGATTCCAAAGTACCTCCACCTATTTCGAGTAATTTTGCATCTCTCCACAGGCGTTCTACGACATATTCGGCAACATATCCGTATCCACCCATTACCTGCATTGCATTATCTGCAATTTCTTTGGCTGCGGTGGTAGCGAATAATTTCACACCGTCGCTATCGAGACGGTGACCCGAATCTCCCAATCCCATATTGGAAGCAGTATCGTAGATGTAGGCACGCATTGCACGATACTTGGCCCATGATTCGCCAATGTATCTCTGCATCTGGCCGAAGTCTCTAATCCTCTTTCCAAATGCTTCACGGTCAGTTGCATAGCGATTCATCTCTTCCAAGGAACGGCGTGAGATTCCAAGAGCCATTGCTGCAAGAGTAAGCCTCTCCAGTTCGAGATTGCGCATCATGTGAATCATAGAATCTCCAACATTTCCAACGAGGTTCTCTGCTGGAACAATACAATCCTCAAAGACGAGTTCAGCAGTATTGGATGCTCTCATTCCGGTCTTATCCATAATCTTCTGGCCAACTGAGTACCCAGGCATTCCTTTTTCCACAAGGAATGTTGAAATTTCAGCACGACCGTTTCCATTGGTTCCGGTTTTTGCATAGACCCAAACAACGTCAGCTGGAGTTCCTTCATCGTCGATGCATCCATTTGTGATCCACATCTTTCGACCGTTGATAATCCAAGAACCATCGTCCCGCTTGGTTGCAGTTGTCGAAAGTCCGAGAACATCGGTTCCAACATCAGGTTCACTCATGGCCATTGCACCAATCCATTCGCCTGAGGAAACTAGTGGAATTATTCGTGACTTCTGAGCTGCACTTCCGTTTTGCTCCAAGTTATTGACAAAGAGCATTGAATGTGCAAGATATGCTAGTGCGAAACCTGGGTCGCTTGCAGATAATTCTTCATGCACGATAACTGCAGCAATTGAATCAAGACCGGCACCACCATTTTCTTCGCTAGCAGTCAGACCTAGAAGGCCCATCTCTCCCATCGAACGCAATAAGTCAAGATTGAATCTCTCTTCACGGTCGTGAACAAGGGCTTGCGGCTCGACATGCTCCTTGACGAAGTCTCGGACCATCTCACGTAGCATTGTATGCTCTTCGCTGGGATTGGCTATGTCCATGATACTGACCCACCCTTCGGGTGACGGATTTGCTTTTCAGTCTTCACACTCAGCGAGCGACCTTTCTTGCACGGCGTCTTGGAACTTTTTCATGACCAACTGCTGGCCGAGAACTTGCATTGTTTTTCGCACGACGAACCTTTACATGGCGTTCAGAGCGAGCGATTTTGCGTGCACGCTTTCCCACATGCTTGAGGTGACCTGAAGTGATTTGAGGTTCGGCTGGAAGATGATTGGTGATCCCTGCACGAGCAAGAACATCCTCTGCAAGTCCTCTAGGAGTTACTGCAGTAGCTTCCTCAACGATTCTAGAGGCCATGTGTCGTAGCGTTTCACTATCATGGACTATGGGTTGATTTGTAACTTCAATTCCCACATGTTGCTGTATTTCCAATTGTTCTTCCATCAATGAAACGAGGAAATTCCTCGTTAAGTCTACTTGCTCACGCTCAACCATATGCATCCCATCCAGATCTCAGGGACTCTGGCGCAGTTATGAACATTCGGTGCGCCAACATGCCAAAGGAGCCTGTTTTGCTACAGTATTTTCAGCGCGAAATTGCTATCGCTGGCTCAAAAATAATGGGGCCGTGACCGGGAATTGAACCCGGGCTGGCAGGACCACAACCTACCGTGCTAACCTCTACACCATCACAGCCATCGTGTATTATGTGCCACCGGCAATCCGTATTTAGCCCATTCCATCTCCACATGTGACTCCTGACACCGTTCCATTGAAGGCCCTCCGTGACAGAGCCCTATTCATGCGCAGAGCTATGCTCATCCTGTTACTCCTTCTGGCTGCACCCTTAGCCAATGTCGATGCACGAAGTGTGCATGCTACACAAGTAGTGGATTTGTTTCCACAAGGAGATATGATAGATGACGCCGATTGGGAGATAAAAAAGCATCTTACATTCACCTCTGAGGACCTCCCTGAGGATGCCGTTCATTCTTCTGGAATGGTTGCTGATGAGCACATGTCTCTCGGAATTGATTTACCACAACACCTCGATACCCAAAAGATATGGTCTAGTTCTACAAGTACAGACTCAAACGCCACAATGGGATCACCTGATGGAGCATATTCTTGGTCAACCGGTCCTGATATCACAATGGGTGGATACCAAGTAGCGGGTTATTCTACAAACGAGATTCAAAGCGTTGAATTGATTGTTCACTTTGATGTCCCACATGCCTTACAGCAGGATAATGTGCGATTCTCAATCATCAATGGGGGAATTCACCAATTGGTCAAAACATGGTCCAATACCCAGAATGGCTTATTCTACATGAATAATGGTTGGGCCATTGAGATTACTGATGATGATGGGTGGAATTGGAGTGAGTTAGAGAATCTCGAAGTGAATTTGGATTATGTTTCAATTGGAGGAACTGATGACTCCGAACTACAAGCTGATGCTGTGGGGCTCAAGATTACTATGCAAACACCATGGTATGGTGGTGAAAGAGTAACTGCCATGTCTAGCCAGCCCGTTGAGTCTTGGCCGATAATTGACCTCGACCTATCTGGTGGGGAAATGGACTCTGTATCAACAGCACCATGTGGCCTAGAATCTACTGGCGGCACATGGACTCCTGATTCAATTGAGAAACCTGCAGGTCAGGCTTGGGGAAGAGTCCACGTCGACAATGAAAATGGAAGTGTAGGCATTGAATATCTCGACAACCAGGGAGCATGGGTTTCCATGGATGAAGGACTTATTCCCGCCGTCAGTGGAGATCTCGAACTTCGATTCACAATAATTGGTTCATGTTTGTCACGAGCATGGGTCGATATCAATGACCCAACAATACGCATTCAAGGCAATGTACAGGGTGATGTAGGGGCTATGACCGCCAATATTACTCGATGGACTTTGGTGGTAAATGGAGTTACAGTGACCAACCAACCACTCGCCGAGGCCGGTTCTTTCGATTTACAGATACCAATAGGGGCACAATTAGACTCAAGCACCACTAGCCTTGAGATCACTCTCAAAGCATGGTTTAGTTGGGATTCGACTGGTATTCCGGCATCAGTAGGACTTACTGTGGATAGTGTGATTGTTTCTGGTGCATATTCCATCGAGTATGACGAGGACCCACACTGTGACCTGATTGGCAATCAATACCTCTCTGAAGATGGAGGTGGACGTATTCTCCCCCTACTCACGCGATGTAGTGATGATAGAACAGATACTGATGATCTCGATGTTGTCTTCCAAAATTCGGATTCCTCTGTAATTGAAGTAGATTTGACACAAGGACAAATCAGACTCAAATTGATTCCGGAGTCAAGTGGAACCTCTCAAATTGCTGTAACTGTGAGCGATGCTGCTGGTAATAGTTGGAGTGAAACTTTCACTGTTGATGTTGCCCTAGTCGATGATAATCCCGTCCTTGCCGAATTCCCTTCGGTTGTACCTGTTGATTTGAGTTCAACCTCTAGTGTTCCATTTACCTTAGATGATATTGATTCGGCTGAATCGGAATTATCAGTCACGACTAATCGATCATGGGCTGTACCAAATCTTTCCGAGCGAATTATTCTAATCGATGCTCCTACTCCAGGTTTCACTTCAGTTCTTGTCACTGCTTGCGATTCTAGCGGTTGTGTCGAGCGAATCCTTGATTTGGAAGTGCGAGCACTTCCCGACCTTTCTATCGAGGAATTACGACTCAATAAGGAAACTGTGAGAGCAGGAGATATCATTGAAGTTAAGGTGATGGTCAGAAATTCTGGCCAAGTTTCTGCGACCATGATCGGTGTACGTTGCTTGGTAGATGGTTCGACAATTGGAACGGGTTCAATCCCTGTTCTTCAGCCAGGTGAATTGGGTACTGTGACTTGTGATTGGCAAGTTCCACAGGATGATACTTCTGCTCTAGTGGAAGTTGTTGTGGACCGAGGAACGGAAATCGATGAAACCAATGAGGAGAATAATGCTGCTGAATTAGTTATTGGAATAGCTCCAGCGGAAGATGGAACTCCAAGTGATGGTGCAGCAGGTTCTCAAGAAGGAACTGGACTATCGCAAACGACCATCTGGATAGGTACTGCAGGGGCACTATTACTCATGCTTGCGCTGTTCGGATTATTTGCACCTTCAAAGATTCGCAAAATCGAGTGAATCTGGCCCCTCGGAGAGGCCGTCTGACGGATAATCGCAAAAAACGCCTCAACATTCATATGCACTCCGTGAGAGAAAAAAATGCTTCGCGAGGCTGTGGGGGCCTTTCACCAATGGTGACGAAGTAGTGTTGTGGAACACATGAGCGAATTGAAAATACGCATAGAAACCGAAGAATGGATTTTTGAAGAGTACTTCGAGGCTTGAACCTCTAAGTGTGATTTGAGAATCACTTTTTCCAACTTCTAGGATAGGTATCCTGTTTCATCAGGACGGTGTGAGGCTTGGCGACTTCGCCTTGCTTCATTTCCTGAATGGTGCTACCAGTTACAGATAGTTGCGCTAGTGCAACCACTTCACCCTTCTGAGTGACGATTAGTACCTCTTGCTTGGCCTTTAGGTCCTCTGCGATACTTACTAGTCCTGGCCTCAATAGAGGAGCACCATGACTCAATGCAGCTGCTGCTCCATCTTTGACCACAATTACTGGAAGATCCTTCAATAAAGTTTCAACTGGATGCAGTATTCGACGCATTGCAGTCTCATCGCCTCTTTCTTTCCATAACCAATAGGCGTCGGCAATTTGCTGCATTGTAACAGATTGTGCCAATGAATATTCTCCAGATGACGGCCGTCTCAACTCCTTTAATTCAACAGTGGTGTTCAGAAGAAGACCGAGGTCCCTAGCCATTGTGCGAACATATGTACCTGCTTCGCACTTGATTGAAACAAGAACTGATTCGTCTTCAACATCTAGTATTTTGAATTCCGAGATGGTTCGAGTTCGTACTTGTACTCGCACTGCACTAATCTCTGGTGGTACATTGTACACCTTACCAGTGAGGTTGGACATTGCATCATCAAGCGCACTACGGTCTATTCCGCCATGAACCTTGAAAATTGCAAGATAGGTTTTGTCGTGGGTTAGAATTGTACTAGTAAGACGCATTGCCTTACCAGCAAGCAAGGGAAGAACACCAGTAGCGAAGGGATCAAGTGTACCTCCATGGCCTAATTTCTCAAGTCCGAACATATCACGTGCCCATGCACTAACTTGATGCGATGAGGGGCCAGGGGCCTTGTCAAGAAGAATGAAACCGCCCTCTAATAATTGGTCGATGGTTCTTGCGTCGGGCGAACTACCATGCTCTGCTGAAGTTTCAGTATTGCTTTCGAGAATAATCATTCTACTTCCTCCAAAATTGCCACCGCTTCTGCGACGACTTCCTCTTTTCTGAGGCTCGTGGCCTCGATGACATGAGTGTATGGGGTCATATTCTGCGGGTCTAAGCCGTATAATTCCTGATATCTGACCCGGTCTATTGCTGAGCGTTTACTATTCGCTTCGATTGCCTGTGCGAGGTTCCCACCTTCACGATTAACAACACGAGCAGCTCGCTCTTCATCGCTGACATTTATCCAAAGACGGATACAGTCGATGTCGAGATTATGTGCCCACCAACCACATAGCCTACTTTCCATTACCTCAGGTCCGTTATCTTCGAGCATTTTCTGCTTGAGTACTTCGTCTAGGTGACGGTCGACACTGTCATCTTCAGCACATAGTGCACCGAAATCTGCAAGACTTAGTCCTCTGTTATTCGCTTCATCTCTGAATAATTGACCACCATTGAGCGATGACCAACCAAAATGATTGCACAATCCCTCGACGAGAGTACTAGTCCCGCTTCCGGGATGTCCGGAAATAGTAACCTTGACCAAATGTCTCACCTCCATTCGTGGCGGCAAATCTGGCAAATCATCTGATTTGGACCGTCTCTTTCAACCATGTCACTACCGCATTCTGGGCAATCTCCGGTCAACTTGGAATTCTCATTCTTTACTTCCGGTTCTTTTGATGCAGACTTACGCGGTGTATTTCTTCGAGATCTGGACTTGCGCTGACGACTACTTGCATCTCTCGAAGTTGTCGTTTTATTGGATGCAACCAAATGGAGTAATGGCTCCTTGATATGGTCTCCTGAATTGACTAGAGGGTGTGACTTGTATCGGAATAACTTGATGTGGCGGTCTACCACTCTTCCCAGTGGTGCTGACATGCAAATATATGCGGCAATCCATGCAGGGAAGAAGAGGAATTTATCATGCATCAAATTCCATTCTGGAACCCACGGAAGGGAAACATAGTCGACCCTGAAACCGGCAACCATAGTACCAATCCATGCGAAAATTGCGATGATGAAGAACATGGTAAACATCATTGGTTTCATCGCACCCATCTGAATCTTCATCTGCTCTGGCATCATGTGTTGCTGTAGAGTCTGAGCCTTTTCCATCAGAATTGGGTCTCGGCCGACTCTAGCCTCGTTCATCATCTTTCGAACCTGACCTTGGCGGTGGCCGATGTGCGCTTGGCTAACCGGATCCATGAAGACATTTCTCAAGGCGGTATTGATGAACATCGAAATCGAACCAAGTATCCAGACTGTGAGAATGAATGATGTATCTTCGGGCAACCAAGGCGTGAGAATTGGATCTGCATATTCCCCTAATGTCCCTCTGATGTCGCCTGACATCAGCATGAAAGTCATCACGACCATGAACAAGAGCATCATCATCATCCCGCCTCCGGGAGGGGATGGTGCGGGCGCTGGTGCTCCACTCATGCCCCTACGGGGCAATATACGCCGTTTGAAGGTTGTCGTAGAATAATGCCAGAGGGCGAAGGCCTCAAACACGCGAGACCCTCACGGCGCCATATGACCGACGCTGAGAAGACATGGGCGCACTCTCAACCAATGCCTATGCGGGGGTCACCATGTGTGACAACTGAACATAGAGCGTGTGAATACATGGAGAGTATTGGACTGACATCCAAAGTATTCCTATTTTCAGATTCAGATAGAGCAATACCCGGGGGCTGGGGATATGTGGCAAGTGTACGTCCAGGAGTTCCACCTGAGGGAATCATTGCCGAACTCAACGCTTGGCTTCGACAATATCCTGATGCTTGGCTTGCTGTTGATATGCGAGACGGAGTAATTCCTCCAGCGCTTGCTGATATTGAAGAGACATTCAGAGGGTTTCCTCGGACTGTGATTATCCTAGTGTCTGACGACACCAAGGACCACGTATGGCCCCGATGGGAACTAGTTCTCTGACTGTGTTCAGAAGGTGAATCCACAAGATCCACAAGCACTTGCAGCTGCATCATTACTTGCAGCGCAAATAGGACAGGCTTTGTCGCTTGCTTCTTCAGCGGCTTCTTCTTCAGCAGGTGCTTCTTCTTCAGCGGCTTCTTCTTC
>Ga0315329_10000291_pt1 | contig 19766 bp, 6 predicted proteins | sample M150032315metaG_FD_203459 | JGI IMG/M metagenome (GOLD analysis project Ga0315329, IMG submission 203459) | Ammonia-oxidizing marine archaeal communities from Monterey Bay, California, United States - M1 500m 32315 | ecosystem: Environmental > Aquatic > Marine > Coastal | place: USA: California...
CACTCACTCCGACTCGTGAACTTCAGAATCTCAAAATCTTTGTTGCCGCCCGTCAAGGAAGCGCGGGACAGGCAAGGCGTGAAGACATCCGCAGGGGAGTTAGGTCACGCAAGGGCCGACGGTCCAAGGCCGATTTGCGCGACGCCTTTACTGCTTCGTATGAGAAGACTGATGCAGTCCTGCGAGGGCTCGGTCTCGCCAAGCAAACGGAACAGGACAAGGCTCAGTCCGATATCGACGACTTTGTCCTAGAGGCCATTGAGGGAATCGCAGAGAACACCAAGAAGGCACTCCAGGGGTACCTGGCTAAGCGGATGAAGAAGCGGCTATCCGAAAGCAGAGAGAAGAGGAGCCGGGGGGCTGGCTTGCGATCGGAAAACCGAGGAGTCGCTTATGAGCCCATCAAGAACGCCCTGGAGGGAGTGACCGAAGGATTGCGGGACGCCCTTGACCCAGACAGAAGGAAAAAGAAGCCACAGTCACTACCTAGGCGGGAGAGGCCAACAATCCCGATGAAAAAGCCTGATGGGCTTGAATCATCAAAGCGAGATCAGGTCAAATCTCGCTCCAAGGTCTCAGGAAAATCGAGTCATTTCAAAATTGTTTACGATTCCCTTGACAAGGAAATTGCCGCAGCCGACAAGAACAACGACCCGGAAACGGCCGAATCCCTAAAGAAGTTGAAGAAAAGTTTCGAGTACTTCAATGGCCGTTCCATTCAGTACGGACCCGACCATCCGAAGCAAACCGACTCTGGAACTGTCCAGATTGACGACGATTCAATAGACGGCGTCATTGAAGCCCTGGCCATTGTACTTAGCCGCCAACAGGGCATAAACAGGGGAAGCGGGTCAGTTACCGACCGGGAGAACGCCCTTGCACGTTACTTGGGAAGCATCGAGCGAAGCGGCGGCGTTACCCCGGCGGATGCCGCAATGACCCCTATCCGGATTGCAGCACTGGAGCAATTCCTGGAAATGCTGTCTCAGGTTGGGATGGAACTGATGAACCGATGACTATTGGCCAACCGGGTACCCCTGTGGGATACAATACTCAGAGAGGACCACGGAAAACACAAACTAAGTATTACTGCTCACTAACGGGCCTAAAGGCTATTATGCCCTGTGGTGATTGTAGCAACCAACAGGGTTGTATCATTGACACCATGGCATACAAGGAGTCCGGACATATGGAGTATGAAGAGACACCCGTCGTCGAAGTTGACGACAAAAGCGAACTCCTGCGGTGCGCCAAGGATTACAACCATTCTGAATGTGGCTACAAGAGCGCTGCCACGGTTTGTGGCAAGTGTGGTGCCCTTCCGGCTGCCCTAGAGAAGGCAACCGACGAAAACGATACTGAAGAAAAGGGCGCAGACGAGGAGATCGATATGGCCGAGTCCGAGAAGCGTCACCGGAAGCCACAGGCTGCCGATCAGACCGGTGCAGGACCAGAAGAAGAAGAAGAGGAAGAACTTCCCCCCGCAGCAGCGCCAGGCGGTCCTCCTCCCCCACCCGAGGCTCCTCCGGGACAGGCTCCTCCGGGACCTCCCCCCGCCGAAGAGGCTCCCCCAGGTCCTCCCCCGGCCGCTGCGGCTCCACCGCCGCCGGCCGCCGCTCCAGCCCCTGCCGCCGAAGAAGAAGAGGGAGATGCTCCTCCTCCACCGCCACGACGGCGCGTGCCTCCTGAGGAGGAAGAGGAAGAAGTGATGTCTGCTCGACAGAAAGACGAGAAAGAGAAGCAGCGCATCGAGGAAACCGTTCACGGCCAACTGGAAGACGAAAAGGCTGCGAACCCATTCGCCGCTGATGACGACGACGAAGAAGAAGAAGAGGCTGACGGCGAGGACGAGGACGAGGAGGAGAAGAACTACGGCAACTACCGTAAGCGTCGGCTCCAGAAAATGGGTCAAAAATCAGAGACACTGAACATGAACGGCTACGTCTGCGCTATCGAGCGCAAGGTTTACGCCGGCACATCTCCAGTATGTGATGACTGTCCCGGTGGATGCGTTTCCGAAAAGGGCCTTCCAGGACTCCTCGAGATCGAAGGACTGGCAGAAACAGAGTTTGACGGCGACGTGATCGATTCTGGCTACTCCCAGGATGCGGACATGTATGTGGTCGATCTGGCCACCAAAGACGACCGCGCCATTGAGGTCTTCATCGATGGCAGCAGTGCCGAGGTACTTGGCTTCCATCGGTTGGATGATTCCGTACTAGAGCAAAAGTCTCTAGAGGATGACATCGAATTCATCGACTTCAGTGAGGCCGCCGACATTGCGACCAAGTCCATACCTGGTGAAATCATTTCGGTGGAACCAGATGTCTTCGAAGGGTTCGATTGCTATGCGGTCGAGATCGACGGCATCGACGGCAAGTCCTACGATGTGTTCGTGGCGCTTGACGGCATCACTCTCGGCCATGACGCATACGAAGCAGATGAGGCTGAGGAAATTGAAGCCGAGGCTGCTGAGATTGCCCTTAAGCGCGCGTTTAGCGACGAGAAGCGCGAGGAAATGGCCGGCAGTGGACAAGCGCTTCCTGACGGCTCGTACCCAATCGCGTCCGAGAATGACCTCAAGAACGCCATCCAGGCATTTGGCCGAGCAAAGAATAAGGACGAGGCCAAACGTCACATCATGAAACGAGCGAAGGCCCTTGGCCTGAGCAAGTTGATCCCGGTCAACTGGGTATCTGGTAGCGAGAAGGCCATCCAGGTCGATGATGAGGAGTTCATGGCATCACTCATTGAATTCCAACTGCTCTCCTCTGAGGATGCTTAAGAAACAACGCCTTACCAGGCATTAGAGAGAGGCCCAAATGGAGGACTCCCCCCATTTGCGGCGTCCACATGTCACTCCAAGGCTGACCGAGCGTCGGCGCGACTTAGACGCCGCAGCAAAAACCTTCCTTGAGCAACAACGCCTGCTCGTCAAGTCCCCTGTCCTGAATCCTGATATCGCCATCAAGGCGCTTGGAGGACAACTGGGCGGAAACGGGAATGGAGCAGAACCTCAAAAGCGGACGCCCGGCAATGGCACCCCCGACGAGAACCCACTACCTCGCTTTGCGCCTGGAGGTACACGCAAGCCGGGTCAGGCTCTCAAACTTCACACAACTGCTGCAGATCTGAAGAAGTCTGGTGACGAACCCAACTTTGGTTGGGTTGACATACCGCCAGAACCAACGCCGGAGGAGCGAGCCGCCTCCAGGGCCGAACTTACCCAGTACTTCAGGAATCGGCCGAAGATTCGTGTCAGGAAGTTTGACATTAATCCAAGGACTCAGGAACGGATTGAGGGCAGCGCAGAATCCGTAGAGGTCAAGAACCCGGGGTGGGGCGACTTCGAAACTAAAGCGCTCGAATCCCCTGAGACCAAGAACCTCGGCCCGTCACTCATCGAGAGTACGCCCGGAGGAGACATCGGCGGCCGTGCCGCATCTGCTGCCGGATTGATCGTTGACTCGCTTGGGAAACTGCGCTGTCCGCCTGGCTCCCCCAACGCCAACCAGTTCACCGATTCCACCGGCGCCAACTGCTTCCCCCCGTTGGCCGGACTCCGGTCCATGATCGAAAACGTCGCTGATGTCCTCCGGGCACTTGCTGCCGCGGAGGGGTGGGCAGACTGGGCAGAGGTTCCCCCCGAGGACCAACGCCGCCTTCAGGGGATAGCACGCGCGCGCGGATCGATTCGTGGCACACCCCTAGACATAGGTGCAGCCGAAACCCGGATGGACGACGCTATTAGTGACCTATATCGGACGTTAGGCATCGAGGCCGACCTTCAGGCAGAACTAGACGCCAACCCGGATCTGGATATTCGTGACATCGCATTTACCAACGCCGACATCTATGCCGCGCTGGCCAAAAAGGCCGAAGAGATGGGCATTGAGATGGACATCCTCAGCGATCTCTTCCATGAGAAGTACGAATGGGATGAGTCGCTGGGAACCCTTGGGAACCTCAAGGCGCAACAGGCGATGCTCCGCGACAGCCTCAAAGAGTTCATGGGCGACGCGTACACCCCCGGTGATCCCAAGAGCGAACAACTGCTACACGAACTCGAAATGCGATATCACGATTCGCTTGGCGGATACATGGAGGGCATTCTCCACGAGATGTCTGAAGACCCGACCATGTTCTCAGCCCTCCAGAAAATTGGGCTATACAACAACAGGACCACCGGCGACCTAGACACCCAGGGCTTCACCCACCCCAATAGCCCATGGGACAACCATACGGGCCAAATGGTCACCGCCGAAGTCAACATCATGGCCCTCGTGGCACGCCCATACGCACAAACTGCGCACCTGACAGAAGAGGGCAAACTAACCCTTGTTGACATGGAGCCGATGGCAGTACTTCCGGAAGGTGGAACAGTTCCAGAGTCCCTAGTCATGAACGAAATTCACCAATTCCTCACAGGACAAGCCGAAATAACACCATTCCTTAGGCAGTACATCGACTACTACGGCCAGGACATGGCACAAGCGATGGGTGGCAGCGTTCGCTCCAAGGGGCGACAGATCGGATACCACGAGGTTGGAGGCCACGTTAGGCAGTACAGCCTCTCCAATGAACTAATTCTCAAGGCCTACAACGACAGTGGTCCGGAAGGAAGCCGATCCATCATGATCGGCGGGAAACTCTTAACCAAGGATCCATCGGAATGGACCAATCAGGAATGGAAAGACGCCGTCTATCACGTCATGTTCGACGCCCGAGCCATTCCCAAGGACGTGGACTTCCCTCCGGACATCCATGCAGCGGAAGGGACGATGCTCCACCTCGCAGCGGGCAGGTACTACCAGGACGACGTTAAGAATTTCCTGCAGGCCTTCCAGGGAGTGATTGATCCAGCAACCGGTCTCCCCTTCGAACACCCCGAGTATCTTCCGGATGCAGACAAACACGCTGGCCTGCTCGTTATCGAAATGATGGCAGAACTCCATGCCAACCGACGGATGGGACTCATTGGCGGTGAGGATATTGACAAGATCCTCGAACCCATGGACAAGAGGGTGGGCGCAACCCGCCCACCCCGCGCCCCCCGCTTCGGACCAGATGTCGATATTGACGGACCAGACCCAGATCCCGATCCTCCCGATATCGGTCCTCCTGATCTCGACCCCGACCTAGACCCGGCCACCGTTGGCGCATGGGATCGCCTTGGCCCGCTGGTCTCGTATATGCACCAGCAAGGTCGCGGGCCACGCGCCATGCCGTTGGAACTGCGCAGTCGCATCAATGAGGAATTCGGATATCCAGACATGTCTCCGACCTGGCTGCACCCGGACGAAATGACAGAACGTCTAGGCGTCTTCACGGAAGAATTCGAGCGGCTCTCTGCCAAGTTCGACGGAACCGACGGACTCACCAAGGACGAACAGGCGCGCCTCTTCATGGCTGCGAGGGGAGTCGAAATGATTCTCAACGCCAACGCCCGTCGCATCCAGGACAGCGACGAACAGAGGGCAATCAATCTCGCCAAACTGAAGCCCGTCGAGCCAATGAAGGTCGTCCCAAGCAACCTGCCCAAATACAAGATGGACGAGTTGATGGCCTCTGATGAGGTTTACGACATTTACGACGTAACCGAAATCCGAGACACTCTCGAAAACATCTATCCCAAGTTGGGCGGCAGCGACGCCGTCAAGAGACGCGACGCCTCACCGCTCTTTGGGTACCACGCCACCGTGACAGAGGCGGATATCAAGACAAGCGCTTCTGCACACAGGGCAACGGTTGATGCCAGTCTGTCCCCCCAGCAAGATGACGCGCTCCATTCAGGCCTGGCGCAACGTGCAATGGAACATGTCAACATCGTTTCTTTGGACGAGAACATCACACGAGCGGCAGCGGCCCGGCGTCATGGCAGCGACCGGGCCATGGAAACCGGACGCGTTGACGTCGGCCAGCCAACTCCATGGGTTGATCAGGACATCGTACAGAACCTCGTTCCGGCGTTAGAAGCCATGGACGACAATCCGCTAACTGACCGAGTCACGGTACGAATGGGAATGGAACTCGATCCTGATTCGATCACCGTTGGACAGGAAATCACGCATGCCGGCTTCATGCAGGGGTCGATCGTAAGCGAAGAGGGCGAGAGCATGGCCAGCATGCTGCCCACTAGCGGAACTGCCACCGTCAGAATCGAAGTACCCGCAGGGCATCGTGGCGTACATGTCGACGACCACGACGGATCGGATAGGGGTCTCCTTCTGCCACCCGGCAAACTTGTTGTCGACGGCATAGACGACGACGGAACAATCATTCTGTCCCTCGGAGAACAGCAAACCACCGAGGAAGTATTGACGGATATCGAAGGTGCCGTTTCCTCTCTTCCCGTTACGGCTGATGGAGATGTCAGACGAGAGCGGGCGCGTGTTCTTCTCGCCATAGAGGGAAGCAAGCAAAAGGCCAACGAAAAGCGAATGAACGAAGAGATCAGGGTCATCGATCTTGGTCCACCGGCGATAGAAGAGATGTCCCATGAGGAGTTGGTAGCCGAGTTCGAGGAACTGAAGGCGAGATACGGCGTGGAAATTGCGCGACCGGGTCGCAACGAACCGAGTCTTACGCCCGAAGAAGAGATACGGATGGACGAACTTCGCGACGCGGTCGAGGCAAGTACTCCTGCAGGTCTAAGTTCCTCAACCTCCCGACGACGCTTCAACCCAAAGGGCCGGTGGGAAGAGCGAGATGGCGGAACCTTCTTTAAGCCATACAACAGGGAAACCAGGAAAGAACTTAAAGAGATAGAACGCGAGGTCGACCGGCTACAAAGCCGGGGGTCCGGAATCCTTCGCGGGATGGACACGGAACGAGAGCAACTGGGCGAGGTGTCCGCAGAGACCCAGGCCAGATGGGATGAAATCAGCGACGCGATCGGTGAACTACGCGAGCGCAGAAACAAAATCGGCGAAGTAAAGCGGATGTCCAAACCCGACGAGGATCTTCGGTCCTCGACTCAGCAGCCACGAGTCATTGACTCAATGCGGGAGTACGAAGCGGTCAAGGCGGAGGGAGTAGCCCTGGCCCAGCAGGCATATGAAGATGCCATTGCCGCCGGTGCGTCTGTAGAGGATGCCGAGGCGGCCAAGGCTGCTGCGCTCAAATTGGCATTGGGCTTTGACGAAAAGAACCCCATCCAGACCAACAATCCAGAGATCGCCATGCAGATCCTCTTAGACGGTGGGGACATGCACGAGAACACTTGGATGTATGTCCAGTTGCAGAGCAAGCGTCAATACCGGACGATGATGAAGAAGTTCAAGGAGCAAACGCAGATACTTCTGGACAACGAGAAGGCGCAGAAGAAGTGGATCAGGGAAGGCAAGGAAGGGATTCCACCCGTAGACAGGCTGAGCAAACTCGAAAAGGGTGACATCTTCGACCTATGCAAGGTCACCGTCCCTGGCACCTCCCTGTTCTGCACCAAACATACGAACAGGCTGCGCGACAGGATGCCTCAACTCGGTGGAAAAGAACCCGCTGAAGGCTCAAAGGCCTGGAAGATGCTGCACGGTGATGACGAACTGCCAGAGGGCTCTGTCGGCCGCCTAGGTCTGAAAGGGGTGGCCTACCAGAAAGCCATTAACGCCGGCAAGACAGAGAAACAAGCCCAGGCGGCTGCGGACAAGGTCCAGGAGGTCAATGTCACCGAACTCTGGGTCGATCACCTCAGGTCGCTTGGCGTTCACATCGAAGGATCGAAAGATGATCCACGATTCTGGAAGGCCTCAGAACTGACCGCAACCCAATCGAACCTCAAGGGCGGAAAGACACTCGGCATGATGATCAGCGGTCGGACTGACCAAGAGGCCAGGCGCAAACTGGCGGCTGGGGAAATCACCCAAGAGCAGTTCGATGAAATGTTGGCAGACCCGGAAATAGCCGTGGGCTGGAGCCCGGCTAACGGAGCAATTCTGGTAACAAGGGACGGCTACATCATCGACGGTCATCACCGTTGGGCCGCAGTCGTCGGGATGGACATCACTGACCCGGATCACCCAGAATTCGACGAGAACATGCCAGTGATCGTTCTGGACATGGACATCGAAGATGCCATGGCCTCTGCCGTTGCGTTCGCTGACGAAATGGGCATGCACAGAAGGGACATGGAAGACGTCAAACAACCAAGGTTGAGTGACGAAGAGTACGTCGAAGCACTGAAGAAGGCTGACGATCACATCAAAGACAACATCGATCCCACGCCGGAGGATCAGCGACACATTCTCTCTGCCAACTCCGTGGATGATTACGCAGCCAAGGATCAGGCGGTTCGCTCCGCAGCGACGGAGGGCCTGCGTTCCTCAACGACAGGAGCCATTGGAGAGGTGCCCTACGAGGATCTCGCTGAGCAACGTGGAGCAATCATCCATCGCTGGCGAACAGGAACACGTTTACCAGACGACGCAGAAAACCTGAATGAGATCGCCGAAGAAATGGAGAGGCGTGCCGATGGCCTGGGCCTGACCAGCGGGTTGCGATCCTCTACCGGCAAGCGGGGACAAGGCTCACGTCAACGGGAAAGCCGTATCAGCAAACTGGAACAGGAACTCACTGGCCATGACCGTCGCGTAACGGACAAGATGCGCTCTATCGACGATGCGCGTGTCAGGGGAGACGACGCCGAGGCAGATCGCCTAATAGGCGAGTTCGACGGAATCATGAAAGAAGAGGCACCCCTCCGGACTGAGTTGAACACACTCGTTGCCCAGCGACCACAGGAGGGATTGGCATCACGCAGGAACGCCAATGGAGAACTGATGAGCCCAGAGGAAATCGCTGCTTCGGACAACCTCAGTCCCATCGAAAGTAGTACTGGACCCAATGGGCCAAAACTTCGGCCCCCTGCGCGGGATTATACGGACAGATACAAACTCGTCCCCAAGGGGGGCCGCACCACCGGAAGTGTCCAGCGACCAGTCGAAGCCAATCGCGATGGCCACTGGGTGGAAAGTGCCGATGGCATCCTGTTCAAGCCCTACGACAGAGACACCAAGAGAGAGATGGAAGCGCTGCAATCCAGGCTCAACTGGCTTCGCAGATATGAAGGTGACAGGGACAACATTGATACGGAACTGAGTGAAATCAGACAGCGCATCACAGATATTGCCAGCACGAAGTTATTGAAGGAGAAGCCGGCCCCCGTCACACGAAAGCCGATGCCAGACCTGACTCCGGAGGGGGGATTGGCTTCCACTACGCGGGGAAGTGGCAGGGCTCGAGTGGCGGAGCAGCGTCGTGCAACCGCAACACCTATCCAGGCATCCAGGATGAACCCACGGGAGCGACGCAAGAGGGAGCAAGAATTACAAAAAGAAGTAAACAAGTACGAATCGCGCCTGCAGGGAAAAATGCGCGCAATCGAAACTGCCCAGAAACGAGGCAACGAGGCAGAGATACGCAGCCTAGAAGCCGAGTTCGACAGAATCGCTGCCGAAGAACGCCCCCTCAGACAAGAGTTGGGCCGACTCAAGAAGGGTGGATTACGAACGTCGAACCGTAGTCACGACAATGCCACGGCAACTCGAATGGAGAAAAAGAACAAGAAGTTGGCTGACCGCGCAAAGCGAAATGGTGTTACTCCCTTTGAGCAAACAGACGATCACATAGCAGCCGTCAGGGGGCGAGCCGAAATTGATGGACGAGTGGCCCGGCTTCTAGAGCCTGGGGGTGTGCCTCCGTTTGGATGGCGTGTTGCCACCAGGGAAGAGCACATCACCGGAGCCCGTGCCGCTGTCACCAAGGGAACCACAAGTCTTCGAGATGCGGCTGATTCCGACGGTGTCATCTCGGGAACCTCCATACAACTCTCAACCGAAGTCATGGACTTCATGAGTAGTCATACTGACGCAGAGGTTGCGGCAGCGATCGAGAAGGCTGTTCAGGAATATTCGACAGGGTTTGATCGGAAAGTGCGTGTTGCTCTGGAGAGTCACGAACTAGCCGACATGATTGAATCTGGACGCTACAAGACCACCTGGGAAGCCACCTCGGAACATTCCAGGCCAGATACGCGCGGACTGGTGGAAATGCAGTGGGGGTATGGCCCGGACACCCCGGTAGAGGATCGACCGGCCAGCGGCTTTCTTAATCACCGCACACATGACGAGATTCGGCAACGCTACATCGATGAGGTGCCTTCACAGATTCCATTCCAGAATCGTGACCATGCTCTCCTGTCGGATAGCCACACCATTCGTCCGTCGGGAATAGCCACTGATATTTATGGAGAAGTCGAAGTGGTGCTCAAGACCGACGTGTCCCACCGGTCGGCAATGCTCCACGGCGACAGTGCTAGGGGATCCAGGCGACCAGTGAAAATGAACTCGTCAGACCCTGGAGAAATATTGGCCGCGGCAGTTGATCACGACGGAGACGACAACCAAACGGCACGCATGGCGGAATTTCTTCATGCCTCATTGACGGGTGACTGGGAAGCCGCGGGTCCATCTACGAACATACGCGCCTTCGCTACTGGAAATGGCACCTCTGTTGCGGACGAAGCCCGCAATATGAACAACAGTTACGTTGAGGCAGTCGTACACGGGTCATTCGACTTGGAGGATGTCGATCACGTCAGAATCCCATTACACACTCTCAACGAGCACGCCAACAACATCAACCTCACAAAGACCGATCTGGGGTTGGATAGTCCGGATGTACTTGATGCGCTCCGTAGGCAAGGCCTTGACGACGGCGACATCGAGCGACTTACCGCTGAACTATTAAAGCCACCGGAACCCGGTAGCCGCCATCCAGCCGACCCTAATGGTTTATTCTGGAGTAGCCGACTCAGACAGGTTATGGCCGCACAAAGCAAACACCAAGAAATGGCTAATCGTGGAGTTAAGGCCGTCTTCCCGAACGATGATGCGGTTGATATTCTTAAGGGAGAGACTTACCTCTCTCTTCCTATCGCTGGCTTAGAGCCCGGTAACGCCATTGAGGTCATCCAGCAATTGATTAAAGCCCAGGTTATGAAGCGTGGAGCAAACATTGCTAAGAAACTTCGTCCCACACAATCTAGACTCAAGCCTGCCAAAGAATTCTCGGTAGTGTGATGAGAGCAGTTCACGTTGCGAACGTTCCTCGTGCCAGGGTGTATTACATCCTTGATGGCGCGGAGGGTGGGCACGACGGTGCAGTGATTCTTCCAGATCGAGACCCGATGTTTGTCAACTTCTGGTCGTTTACAGACCGGAAGAAGAATCTGAAACCTATTACTGATACCCCATTTCATAAGTTCTTTTGGGATGGGCATGCGGGTCGTGAAGCCGATCGCTGGAATGACATGTTCTTTGAGAGGCTTATCAAGCCGGATAACGAAATGCTTACGAGTGTGTCAATTGTCACAAAGTTTCCGAACATTAAAAAAGAACGTAACAACGCACGCGGTAACCATGCTTCCGAGTTCAAGTCTTTAACTGCTGGGGGCCATCATGAAAAGGCTCTAGGACGGCGCAGGCGTGGTGGCCTTGGTCGCGGAATCGGACGCACGGCTCGTGGGGCAGCAACCTCGGTCTTTGATCCCAAGGCGTGGGATGGGGATGGGGATGGCATTGTTCAGGAAAGAACTCCTTACGAGCGTCCAGCCATTCCTGGCATAAATACAAACCTTCCGGGGATGCCGCACACATCAACGAAGCCAGCCGACTATCCAGACGATCACCGAGATCCGATCTCCCAAGGGAAACCTGATACCAGCCGCATGACCCGATTCAGGCCAGAGGGTGCCGTCGGGGAGCACCGTGACCTCATCCCGATGCCAAGCCGTCGTGCCCAACGCATGGCCAGACGCGAAAATACACTCCCGCCACAAACGGAGGGATTGCGTTCAGCCACGTCCGGTAAGCCATATGACACCTTCATCAGCGGGGTTAGCGATCAGCGGGTAACCCTCAAAGCGCTCATAAAGTCTTGGCTCTCGACCATGAAGGGCCCAGACAACTTCGAAGCAAAGCGGGCGAGGGACAGGAAGAGGGTCGACGATCGACTCAACGACGGAAACCCCATTAAGACAGTTGCCCAAGCCAAGAAGGCGATGGTAAAGATCAACCCCGGGTTTGGAGATGGAACTTCTGAAGCAGACTTCCTGGGCAAGCGACCACTTGAACTGATTCCCGGCACAGGCACAACGAGTGTTCCGCAAGCCCGGTACAAATTGGGCGACGTGGTTTTTCGTGACGAAGCCGAGGACTTGACCGATGTCGAACAACAGGTCATGTATTCCTTCTTGGCCAACGCTATGAAAAGCGGCCGATATGGCGATGTCAGATGGGCACTCGTTTCATCAACAACAGAAATAGAACGGGGAATCGCCCAAGTGCCCGGGGGATACAAAAGCACGGATCCGAAAAGGATGGCGGCCGGATACGCGTCTTACGACTCAGGGACCAGAGGCACTTGGCGTAGGGTGGGCGACAAATGGGTTGTTAATACTGACCCCGCTACAGGCAGGGTTCCCAGACCGGCATTAGTGCGAGTCCTCTATCCCGATTTCGAGACCTACCCCGAGATGAAGGACGTGGGAGGCGACCACATGGGTCCCACGGCGAACGTCGCACAAATGCAGTTCCTTAAAACAATGCAACTATTGGAACCGGAATTTGACCATTACACCCCAGAAGAGCGATTGGCAAAAGGAACAGATGCTGCAATAGATCCTCTTGACCCTGATCGGACCAAGAGGTTCAATCGGGTATACCACAGAGCCATGCTCAACTTCTTTCAGGCAGTTAACGAACATGAGTTCGGACATGCCAGTCACGAATTGGCCATGTTTGATGACTGGAAAAAGAAGGTCGCCAAGGATTTGCCTGCCGGTGAATTGCCGTGGGATGCACTGGCTACATACATAGAAGAACGGGCAATCGACCTTCTGGACAATCAACAAAAGAGAAGGCTGGTTCAGGCGGCGGCCCTACATTCAATACATCACTCCAGCACGTCATATTTCCAGCAACTATCTGCGTCATTGCTCGCATTTCACCATATGGCGCCCGGTCCCGACAAACAGGTTCTACGCCAACAGTTAACCTCGTTGTTTAGCGCACCGATTCTTGACGCTAATGGCAACCCCATCAAAAGAACTCCCGAAATGGCGAAAACCTTGAAGGCAATGGGGCAAATGTTTCACGGGCAAACGTCTATCCCGTATCCTTCGTCGGGCAGCCTCGATGACATCAAGCACAGCACTCCGTTGACGCGGGGGGACCTCTTTCTACTCTTTGGCCCATCCGTAGATGGACCACCCAACCCCCAGGTCCAAGGCCCACTGTCCCACAAATTAACTCCACTTGATTTGGCACTGGACTTCCGCAATAAGGGAGTCCACCCAGGGAGACATGAGCCGTGGGGATTGATGCAAATCATGTCAGAGCCTGCGGCAGGGGGTGCACCCCACCTCACACAGCAGGCATTTCAGCGAATACTTGAACATGGCACACCAGATATCAAACTGGAAGTGGCTCCCGGAGCGCAGTTCCACCTCCCGGCCATTCCTCCCGAGGATGTCGCCGTAATGATCGAGGCCTTAGGACGAATCAGCGGACAAGTGGCGCGCGCTGATACACCGTTTGTCCCGGAACTGGCCGAGGCCCAACTGAACGCCGATCCGAGTGATCCCGTTGAGCACTTAGCCACAGCCGGTGGCATGGACTCGGAAACTCTGTTCCGCGCGCTACTACCAGGGAACCACCAAAAGTCCCTTAGCGCCGACGAAATCGGCGAGTTGGCAAAAGCCGAAGTTGGATCGTCCCTTAAGATCGGCCACAGTGACCAGCGCTTAGCGGATATTGGCGCGGCTAGAGCGTTGATCAGTTCGGGCCATACTCCCCCGCTAAGCGATGAGGACGCTGAAAAGATACTCAAGGAACTTAGCCCGGAAGGTGAGAAGTCGAAGTGGCCCATAAACTTGGCCGACACAAGAACTGGCCAATCGCTGAGCATCGCTACAAACCCAGACACCGGAGCCCTGTTCGCCGAAGGCGATGCGATCCCAAGATCCCTGGTTGATAAAATGATTAAGGACCTTGACGACCAAGCGCAAGGCCAAGTGGGGCTAGTGGTTGATGTCTGGGGTAAATGGTCTCAGTTCTATGATGAACTAGAGCGCAACGAAATCAGAATGTTGAAGATGATCGCTAGTAAATTTGGTGGAGAAAGGTACACGCCGTATATGGGACGGCGCTATCCAGCAGTATCTCCATCCAGTTATGCCGTAGACGCTACGAATAACGAGATTTTCTCGGAACTTGCCGCCTTGTACTACAACGGAGAGAGAATCCGGATTGAGGTCCCCCGTGACAGCGGCAACGCAACGAAATGGCGAGACCTCAACGGTAATGAAATGGCAGTTGTTCGCAAAGTAATGAACTGGATGTATCCAAACGCGACAAGGGTCGGATGGACTGATGACGATGAGTAAGGACCGGGATTGGCTCGATCGCAAAAAGCGTCTCTTTCCACAGGGGGTAGACCTAACGCCAGATTTGGGACTCAGCGTCGACCAATTTGTTGGTCGTCTTCGTACCCTCGAAGATGGAATGGATCCGCATGCAGGTGAACGTCGGCTCTTCGGTGCGGATCACTGGAACCAACTGCTTCCAGAGGACGAGGTCTGGCGCGACGAACGCGACAAGGAACTGTGGCGTAAATACAAAAGTGGAGCGTTCACCTTCGATTTCTCATCCCTGCCGCCGGCCAGGGAAAGGAGCGAGGACAGCGAAGACGCGTGGGGTCGCCCACCCCTCGACGACAAACAGAAGGCGATTCAAAAGTTCCTTGGTTCGATGAGGGACAACCGTCAATGGGGGACGCCCGCATGAGTAACGATTACCAGAGCAAGGGTGTTCAGGACATCATTCTGGACCTCCCCCAGGAACGCCTCACCTCAATTACCCGTGGTCATGGCCCTCGTCGTGGAAACCTCGAGCGCCTACTTCGCTACTGGCGTCCGATTATGAGAAAGGGCGGCGGGTTCCGTCGCTGTCGTGTGATCCTAGCCAACCACCCCGAGTTGTATCCGTTGGAACGGATCTGTGCGTGGCTGCACCATGAAACAACCGGGCTATGGCCCAACGAGGGTTGCCACCATCCGGGAATGAAGAACTGTAAGGGAAAACTTAAGAAAAGGGGATGGTCGGACAAGGAGTGGGGTCGGCGAATGGCCCGACGTTTCAAGAAGCGGGCCAAGAAAGGGAAGAAGGATCTCCTTGGGTCTGGCATGGAAGAAGACTTCTTCTTTGGTGATTTCATAGAGGTGAAGGATTCACTTGCTGGCAACAACTATAATCCAGTAGTAACCCGTGAAGATTTCAAGCACGCCACGGACGTATTAAGAGACTTCGTGGATATGGAATCTGACTTTGTTGCCTATATCAGAGACTATGAGAGTTGGGAACTCGAAGGCGACGACGGATACGGGAATGCTGTAAAGGTGGATTTCAATCCCAGCGATTGCGGGTGTGACTGATGGAGTCTAGTTACTTCTACACCAAAGCGGTTTCCTGCTGTGGCGATTCTGAGACCATAGAAGTTTCCGTCAAGCGTGTTATCGCTGTTGATTTATCTGAATATCGTCCAAATGGTTTTATTCATGGATCGCGGGCAACTCAGGATTCAGTTATTAACTACAAAGCCCTATCCAAGAGAAATGGAAATACCAAACAGTACAGCATCAAGCGAGTTGGACTAGTGGGCTCTCGTAGCAGACTTGGACAAACCGCCCAAGCAATTGGATCAGTTCTTACTCCGGGCAATGTGAGTAGGGTTCGCAGTCCGATTAGGTCGCGCTTTTACTCGGCCATCACTCCAGGTTTGCCTGGGATCGGCCGTGGAATCCGCGGACGGGAACGCACCCACCGCTGCCCGGAGGGCTATCAATATGGTGGTCGCTTCACCGATAGTGAATGGTCGACTTGCGGCATGATGCTGTTTGGCATACCCGGCCCCCTGGGGGCGACCATTGCTGCACTCCGCCGAGCCTTGGGGGGAACACCGGCGGGCATGGAAGGAACTCCCATCAGGGCCGGACGAAGCGGTGGCCCTGTTGTCCAAACGCGCAGGCCACAAGCGCAAATTCCTAAAGTCGGTGTAGCCAATCCAAACCTTCAGCAACAGGCGATTAACAAACTCGTTGCCGAGATGGCACGACCGGGCATTGCCGCGCACCGAATGGTTCGTCGGGATGGCTTTCACCTGGAACCGGTCGTCATGCCGGCCGTGCTGAGAACCATTCCCGACAATAGGGACATGGAGGGAGCGACCTACCTGATGACCCTTCCTGAAATCGGTATGGGCAAGGACGAACTCGGCCTCCTGTCGAATACCGGTGTTACTCGACTCACTTATGTGAAACCGGACGGCACGACCGTCTCTTTGGCCAAGGTCCGAGAACTCACCGTTGGGGAACGTCGCAAACTTGGCCGCACCGTTAACGCTGCCATGAAAATGGACGACAGTGATGACCCGCTTGCTCGTCTCAAGTACGTCTCCGAAGAAACTGGTCCCGGTATCCGGGTAATTGAGAAGGGCGCAGGGAAGGCCGTCAAGGATCCGCCCAAGACGACACCAGAAGCCGAAACGGCCCAGAGTGGTCTCATCGGCAGCATTGAGGAGGCTCTCGAACACCTCGAGGCAGGAGGTCCCCTATCTGAAATCTCTCCCTCCATTCTCCAACAGGTCCTTAAACAGCGCAATGCGTTGAAGGTCCGTCAGGGGAGAGTCACTACTCCCAACGATGTCGTATATACCATTCGTGCTCCGAAGAAATCCTTCGAGCACCTCAACGCTTCACTCGCTGCAGACGTCCAAAAACATATGGGATTGTACGCTCCTGATGTGGCGTTTGTTGGTGAAGGGCCGCGCAGGCAGCATCTAATACAGGATGCCGCATCGGTTATTGAGAACGGTCAGATCGATCGAAATAAGAACATTACAGACCTCGCACCAAACGAAGTCGCAGCAATGCTTGTTTCGGATGTCTTAACAGATGTTATGAATCGACCCGCCTCATCAGTGACAACAATGACTGAAGGTGATCAAACCAGATCAGTCCTTACAGACAACCCCTCAGAGTTGGTGGACTTAGATAAACTTAAGATTAGAGATCGAACACGCATGCGTGTTGAGGATATGCGCGCTGCTACATCCGAGGGTCTTTACGGTAGGTACTTCCGTCAACTTAGAGCAGCGCAGCGTCAGATATTCCAACGGCAACTTACTCAGATGATTGCACGAGCCCAACGATTCGACGTCAGAGGGTGGCGGGCGAACGTGGCCGATAACGGCCAACTAAATGCGGGAGAATTGGCACACTTGGATATTCAGTTGTCACTCTTTGACTCACGACTAGGCAACCTTAGGACCAGCCTCGACGCGCTCGTCGGACGCCTTGGGGGTGGACAGTGAAACATTACGCCGTCTTGACCGACACCGTTCGGGACGAGCCATTCGGATTTGTTATTAAGGATGGCAACTACAACATTTGCTATGGGCTTCATTCTGCTGCAAACGAATGGGCAGACTTGTACAACTCGGGCGGGTCAAAGACCCTTGAAGAACATCTGCCATCAGAAATCATCGTTAGTCCGTTTGGTCCACTTTCTGATTCAACAAAGACCTTTCTCGATGGGGCAGTGGATGGCACGACCAAGGACATTCCAACCCCTTCGATGATGCGTCGTGCGGACAGCCAGTGGCTGAGAAACGAATCTAAGGGGCCACAACTAAAGGACCGACGGCTAGATCAAATCGATCACACCATGCGACAGATCGCGATTGACTACAAAACTCGAGCATTTGTAGCAGACGCCAAACGGTCGAGCATGCTGTTGAAGGCAAGGCAAACCAACGCTGGTTTCAATCCTAGATTCACCGGATTCCGCAGTAAGAGCGCAAACGAATACACCTATGCCGACATCGCCGGTGGCAACAGCGGAATGCGTCGCGCCGCCAAGGAACTCTACGAAACCAAGAGCCAACTACTCCTACACCGCGAATCCTTCTATGACGCAGTAGAGGTCAAAGCCCTTGGGACACGCATCGGCGGAAGGGGCGGTCGCGCTGCCAGGCGGTTGGGTCGCGCTGCTGAAGCATTCGATCCAGATGCCGTCGACGCCGACCTGGACCAACTTGTCCAGGAAGGCACTCCATTCGAACGGCCCGCCCTCCCTAGTAAGCCCGGAGGAAAACTGCCATTCGACGGAAGCGGTCGGCTCGAGGTTCAGGCGGAACAAGCCAGAGCGGCAAACCAGATGGCGCCAAAGGCTCCTTCCGTTCCCGCACGAAATGAGCGGGACAACAACCTCGACGTCTTCGAGGACATCTTGCGAGACATGGATGCTGCGATCCGAGACAGCGATGACAGCAAACTTGAAGAGATCGGCGAAGAACTAGACGCCCTTGGTGGGTTGTATTCCGGCAAATTCGGATACGGATTTGGAGGCGAGGGCGACATCAACCCGGATTGGGACATTCGCGATCCGGAATACCCAGAAGACTGGCACGAATCGGAGTTGGGTCCAGGCGGAGACGCTATCGGCAAGATACACACCGACAACATCAATGTAGAGATCGTTCCTGCGGGTGATGTCATGCATGGCGAAGAGGGTTGGATGGTCGTAGGTGAATATCGCGACCTGGATTCAGCCTTCGGAAACCGAGCCGAGTACCTCTACGACCTAGACGTATTCGAAACACCTGAAGAGGCAGCCGCATGGGCTGACTCCCTTGACAGGGCCATCGACGACGACATCCCTTACGAGGACTGGGTGCGGCCGGGCACCGAGGTCACCGACGAGGTCAAACCACGCTCGCCCGAACTGACCCTCGGCGGCCTTGCATCCCAGCGCGACGATGCTCCGCGCGTCACCGAAGCACAACGGCGAGAAGATGGATCCTATGACCCGCCTCCCGGTTACGACACATGGGAAGCCTTCGAGGCCGACTGGCCAGATGATGACGACGATGACAACGACATCGATGTAGACACGGAAGGTGTCGTAGATGAACGGGATGAGTATCCCGACGACTGGGGAGGCGAGCCAGAGGGCGTGTTCTCCCGAAGGCAAAACGACGAGCGCATTGTCAACACCTCCCACGAACTGTCTTCCCATATTGCCGGCGACGAAAAGGACAGGGGCGAGATCGGCAGGCTGAGTGGCGAACTGCGCGAAGCAGTTCAGGAATCAAGGAACATCAGCAACCAACCCAGCAAAAGGAACAGGAACCGCGAAGAATACCGAGACGGCCTTGCATCTCGGCGCGATCCGAATCGCACCCGTCCGGGCGATCGAAATGTTCAACGTCGCAGGGAAGATCGCGCTGCTCGTCGGTTAAAGCAACGGAGCGAAGAGCGACGGGCGGGGAACGTTCGGCGAACCCAAGAAGATCGAGAACGGCAAACCACGGGAGGCCTTGCGTCCCGCCGCGACGAAGACCTGAACGACGCCGGCTTGCGTTCCTTCCGTGAATTTTCACGACGCGCCCGCCGGGACGCACCTTATGGGTCACCAGAGGGTGATCGCGCCCGCCGAGAGGATAAGGAAGAGTACGGCAGGCTCGTCGACGCACTCATGTCCACTGATGGGTCGATGCCCGAGGGGTGGAGTGGCATGACCAGGGAAGAGGCAGTTGAAGAACTCGCGCGACTTGGGAATAATGCTCGAGTACTTGGTTCAGGGCCTGCTGACTCCCCCTTTGGACAACTCAGATCTTTAGTCGCAGAAAAACATAGATCGCGGTTTGGC
>Ga0315329_10000301_pt1 | contig 19437 bp, 16 predicted proteins | sample M150032315metaG_FD_203459 | JGI IMG/M metagenome (GOLD analysis project Ga0315329, IMG submission 203459) | Ammonia-oxidizing marine archaeal communities from Monterey Bay, California, United States - M1 500m 32315 | ecosystem: Environmental > Aquatic > Marine > Coastal | place: USA: California...
TAAAAATCTAATTATGTCTATTGTAGGCGTTGTTATGTTATTCATACTGTAAAGTTTTTTGAAAAATTCAAGATCTTCCTGATAATCCAATGTTAATCTAATCTCTTTATTCATCTCAAATTCTGAGTATTGTAAATATCCAATTTTTAATTTAGACTTTTCAATAAATTTTACAATTATATCTGTATCAATATTTTGATCTTTAACTAAAGAAAATAACTTTTTTATTGAATCCCTAGTAAAAGCAAATGTAAACAATCCAGTTATTACTTCTTTCTTACATGTTAACAGATCAAATTCTCTGGATTGGATTTGTTTTATTGCATTATGTGCCATTTTAAAATCAAAGCACAGGTCATCTCCATCTATCTGGATAGCATAATCTATGCCAAATTCTTCAAAACAATCATTCCACCGTTTTATTTTATTCTGTAATGCACCTCTGAAAATCTTGATGTTATGGTTTTTGCATATACTCTCAAAACTATTATCGGTTGGGTCTGATGACGTTGCTAGGATTACTGGTAAACCAATTAGTTTTGCTCTTGTAATTACAATGTCAATAGAAGTATAGCCTGGAATTATTTCTTTTAATGCCTTATTTGGAAGTCTGCTTGATGAACATCTAGCACTAATTATGGTTGCAAGCATAACTCATGAGAAATTGTGATATATATTGGCTTTATGATAGAATTGTATTCGATTGAATAGTTTCAAAAACTCCAATTCACTAAAAGAAAAAGCTAGAAAATTATATCCGGGTATGACTGGAACGTTTAGCCGTACTGCTAGTTCTTTTGTTGAAGGTGCATTTCCCGTATATGCAAACTCAGGAAATGGTGCTTATTTCAAAGATGTTGACGATAACGAATTTTTAGATTTAGTTTGTAGTTTTGGGCCAATATCATTAGGTCATAATTATCCTGTAGTTAATGAAGCAATAAAAAACCAACTTACAAAGGGAATTCTATTCTCTTTACCTCATCCAGTTGAGGTGGAATTATCTGAGTTGTTGTGTAAAATTATTCCTAATGCAGACATGATAAAATTTGAAAAATCAGGTTCTAATGCAGTTACTGGGGCTGTACGTGCTGCAAGGGCAATTACAAAAAAAGATAAAATTGCGTATTGTGGTAGTGGTGGTGTTTGGCACGATTGGCAAGCTGCAATGGTTAGTCTAGATGGAGGAGTACCAGAATTTAATAGGGATTTGATCAAGGTTTTTGATTATAATGATAGTGATGGTTTAGAACAAATCTTTGAAGATAATCCGAATGAAATCTCTGCAGTAGTCTTAGAGCCAACTGTGTTTACCAAACCAAATAATGATTTTCTAAAAAACGTTCAGAAGATTTCAAAAAGTTATGATTCGTTGTTAATATTAGATGAAATTGTAACTGGATTTCGTTTTGATATTGCTGGTGGTCAAAAATATTTTAACATAGATGGAGATATTGTATGTTTTGGAAAAGCAATAGCGAATGGATTACCGCTGTCTGCTATTACAGGAAAAACGGAATTTATGCAAATATTTGAAAAAATTTGGGTGTCATCCACCAATAATATGGAAACAATTTCGTTAGCTGGTTCCTTAGCCACTATTAATGAAATGATGAAAAGAAATACAATTGCTCATTGTTGGAAAGTTGGGACAAAATTATTTGAAGGTTGGTCTAAAATCACAGAGAAACATGGTATCAATTCAACACTTGCTGGATATCCAATTAGAATGAACTTGCGCTGTTTTGATTCAGACAACAAAGAATCACTTTCTTTAAAATCTCTATTGTCCCAAGAAATGATTAAGCGTGGTATCTTTATAGCCCCTTTAGGTCCAATTTATATTTCATATTCTCATACTATGGAAGATGTAGACAAGGTATTTGCTGCATTAGATGATACATGTTTGTATCTTAAACAAAAGATTCATGATGATAATTTTGAGGAATTGTTGGAAGGTAATTTGCCTAAGAAAATATGGGAAATGAAAATTAAACCGACAAAAAAGATTTAGTTATGTAAAAATGTCTCTCAGTTTTTTCTGTACAGGAATCTCAGAGTCCCAGATTCTCTTTTTTCCGTCACCTAAAATTTTTTCTACAGCTCTTACATCTCTAATCATTCTTTTCAATCCTGCTTCTTCTAATGATGCTGCCTGATCTGAACCATACATCCCACGATCCAATGTAATATGTCGTTCAATAGAAGTTGCTCCTAGTGTCGCTGCTGTTAAACAAACAACATAACTAGAGCTTTCATGTCCACTATAACCTACATTACATTTGAATTTTTTTCTTAATGTTTCAATTACTTTAAGATTTGCCTCATTTTCATTCATTGGATATGAACTGTGTGAGTGCATCAACTCAAATGGGCATTTATTTTTTCTAAAAATTTTTACTGCGTCAGAAATTTGTGACATAGTACTCATACCTGTTGAAATAAACGTGTATTTTCGCTCCTTAGAAATAATCTCTAATAATTTTTTATGTGTTAACATTGCAGATGCCACTTTGTTAAATTTGGTTTTAAATCTCCTCATGTCCTTTTGACTCTGTGTATCCCAGCAAGAAACATACCAGTCGATTTTCTTTTTTTTGCAGTATTTGTCAATTATGGTGAAATCACTTAATGATAATTCTAGACCCTTCTTTTGCTCTCTAGTTGTAGTACCCCAAGGACTTTCCCGTGAGGAATCTAATACTGATTTAGAGTAAACTTTCTCAACAGTTCTTTTTTGAAATTTTACTGCGTTACAACCCGAATCTACAGCCATATCGATTAATTTTTTTACTATATTCAGATCGCCATTATGATTTATTCCAATTTCTGCTGTAATGATTATCATGTTTTCGAACATTTTCCCTAATTTAATAAACTTATTTTATAATTACTACTGGATGTCTCTCTGATTATTCTGACTGAAGACCATTTGCTGACCAACCACCATCAACGTAAATGTCTTGACCTGTCAAATAAGATGATGCATTAGATGCTAAAAATATGCATGGTCCTAAAAGATCACTAACTTGACCCCATCTATCTAACATTGTATTTGCTTTTCTAGCAGCATATTTTTTTTTATTACGATAACTTCTATCGGTCATTTTAGTATGTATGTAGCCAGGTCCTAAATTATTTACTCTAATTCCATATTTTCCCCAATCTCTAGCTAATGATTTTCCTAACATTTTCAAAGCCCCTTTTGATGCAACGTATGCAGGATTATTAGGAAAACCAAATTCAGCATTAATACTTGTAATGTTTATAATTGAACCAGAACGATTTTTTTTCATTTGCTTCAGGACCTGTTGAGTGAATAAAAATGCCCCTGTAAGATTAACATCTAATGTTTTATTCCAGGATTCTACTGGATAATTATCAGAGTTGTTTGGGATAGTGATTCCTGCATTATTTATTAGGACATCTATTCTCTTATTGGTTCTAATAATATCAGCGCAGGTTTTTTTTATCTCATTCAATTTTGTTATATCACAGAATATATCAAATAAATGACGGCGTTTTTTTGATTTGTTAAATTTTTTATCAATACAATAAACAATAGCTTCTCTTTTTGAAAATTCTAGTGCAAGGAATTCACCAATTCCTTGTCCACCTCCAGTAATAACAACTACTTTATTTTTAATTGAAAATAGTTCATCACTCATAATGAACGACAGACAATCACAAATATAATAATACTTGTGATAAATTCAACTATGAGCAGATATCTATAGTAAAGGTTTTGAATGATATGATTATTTTAAAAATTAGATTTCAACATGGAAGAAATTAACTTTACAGATGAGATAAGCACAATATTTGATGATAGTATTAAGGTAATTTCTCAAACAAAAAGCTTATCCGAAAAACTCAATGAATCCGCAAACAGAATTATTTCATGCATAAAAAATAATGGGAAAGTAGTTTTATTTGGTAATGGTGGTAGTGCTGCTGATGCACAACATATGGCTGCAGAATTAATTGGAAGATTCAAGATTGAACGTAATAGTATACCAGCCATTGCACTAACCACCGATACATCAATAATTACATCAATTGGGAATGATTATGATTTTGACAAAATTTTCTCACGTCAATGTGAATCATTAGTAAATACACATGACATAATTATTGCAATATCAACTAGTGGCGATTCAAAGAATATCATTAATGGAGTAATAAAGGCAAAAGAGCATGGCTCATTTGTAATAGGATTAACTGGTATGACTGGTGGAAAATTAGAATCAATAGTTGATCTGCTTCTTAATGTGCCATCCAATGATACCGCAAGAATTCAAGAAGGACATAGAATTATTATTCATTCTCTATGTGAATTAGTAGAAAAAAATTTGTGAGTGATTTTCAGGAATTAATTATCTTTCCATAAATTTTTCCGGAAGCAAGTTCAGTGTTTTGTATTGCATCTTCAAAATTTCCTGGACGGAAAAAACTTTCCCGGAGATTAATAAAAAATATTTTATTATCTTTATTATTTTCCCATGCAAATTCTTTAATGATGGAACCCAAAGCTCCAATACTAATATGATCTTCGACAACAAAAATTTTCTCAAAATTTTTGAAAATCTCAGATAGAACATCCTTGTCTATTGGTTTTAAGAATCTCATATTGTAAACTGCATGTGAAAAAGATTTTTCAGAAAGTTTTTCTGAAACTTTCAAACAAATATCTAACATTGTTCCATATGAGAGAATTGCAACATTATCTCCTTTAACAATACATTCATTCTTCCCCCAGACAAATGGATCTCTTTTGATACTCATTGATTCAAAATTTGAATCTCTAATGTAAAGTGGACCATTCAATTTAGAAAGATTATCGAGAATTTCTAAAGTTTCTGTTAAATCAGAAGGAGCAACTACGGTCATATTAGGAACTAATCGCATCAATGCAATATCTTCAATTGCTTGATGGGTAGGACCATTAGCAGTACCATTTGCAGTTGCAGAAAGTCCATTAAATGTTCCAACTAATACTGAAGGAAGACTTGGATAACCCAAATCTGTTCTTATAAATTCAAATGCACGCATTGTTAAAAATGCAGACATTCCATGCATTATTGGTAAAAAACCTAATTTTGCTAATCCTGCACCTATACCAATTAAATTTTGTTCTGAAATACCAACATCAATAAAATTTTGATTTAATTTTTCCGGAATATTCCTTAATGAAACTCTATTTTCTGCCGTAAGTAATACAATCTTTTTATCTTTTTCAATCATTGACAGAAGTTTTAATTCGTAAGGTTCCATTTTTATCATTATTTTTTTGTGTTTTCCATATCTAATATTTTATTGAATTCTTCTAATTCCTTTTCATTAAAATTACCAAACCAGAATTTGGAGTTATCTTCCATAAGTGGAATTCCATTACCTCGTACAGTATTAGCAATGATAACTTTGGGTTTGTGTAAAGCATTATTAGATATTTCTTTAAATGACTTTTGTATATCATTAATATCATGACCATTACACAATAATGTTCCCCATCCAAAGGCTGAAAATTTGTCCTGAAGTGATTCTAATGGAATTAATTCTTCTGTCTTAAGATTTGCTTGTCTAAAATTTCTATCTACAATTACTATAAGATTATCAAGATTATAGGCATTTGCAATTAAAATTGATTCCCACACAGAACCTTCATTTAACTCTCCATCGCCTAACACAACAAAAATCTTGTTATCAATTTTGCTTAATTTAGAAGCAAATGCCATTCCAACACCAATTGATAATCCATGACCCATTGAACCACTATGAAATTCTATTCCAGGGATATTGGGATTAGGATGCCAATACAAATCATCATGTATTGTCAGATAATTTTCTAGCCTATCTTTTGATATTATGCCAACCTGAGCCAGAACTGCATATAGACCTGCAACAGCATGACCTTTGCTAAGGATTAAAATATCTCTATCAAGTGTCTTTTTTTTGATTTTTTCTATATCAAAGATGTTGCTATAGAGATAAGCAAGAATATCTATACATGAAAATGCAGATCCAATAAAACATCCTCCATTTTTAGCCATTTTGAGAACATTTTTTTTACAAGATGTAACGAAATCGTTGAAATCATTTTCTTCAAAATTTTTATTTTTCATAATAGCTGCTACCTCAATGACTATATTTTAAGGCGTATTATTCATTTCTACTGCAAATTAGACATCACTACAAAACTATTAAAATTCGGTATGTTCTAAAAGGTAGTTTTGATTGTGATAGTAACTAATAATTTCTCACAAACATCTATTACTACAGTAAAATAAATTTAAGAATAGTTTTGAAAGATAACATCCTTCTATGGCTGGGTGATGAATTTACATATTTTGGAATGGCAAATTTTTTACAGAATAAACTAAATTGTAATCTATATGGAATTTTTGATACAGAAAGAAAAGAAATAAAAGATTTTTTCCAAAACCAAAAATTAATTAATTTTTCAAAATTATGGTCTTATCAAGATCATACATCTAAAATAAAAGAACCTGATATGGAATATTTAGAATTATTTGAAACAAAGTATAAAATAAATTTGTGGGATATTGCATATTCGGAAAGATATTTCTATTCCGAATTTAATCCGTACCACAAATTTACAAAAAATGAAATTTTATCAATCATAGAACAAGAATGTAGATTCTTTGATAATGTCCTTGATGAAGTAAAACCTTCATACTTTATGGCTACATTAATTTCACGACATCACAAATTTCTACTTTACAAACTTTGTAGGAGTCGTGGAATTAAATTTCTTACATGGGAATGGTCTAGATTTGGAGGACGATGGATTGTTTCATCTGAAATTGCTAGAATTGATAGACCAGAAGATTATGTCAACGTAAAATCTGATTATTTTGAAACTAATAACGATCTGATGGATTACTTAGAAAATAATCCATTACCAATAAGTTATTCTGATGGCGCAAAATACAAAACTGAAAAACAGAAAAAAATTATATCTCTCTTAAAATTTTTAATTACTCCAATTGACAAAAATCTTGATGCCACATATTTACAATATGGAAAAACTAAGACCAATATTCTAACAAAAGGTTCTAGATCATTACAAGCTAGAAAACGAAAAAAAATTGAATCATATATGGCGGATAATCTCACAACAAAGATTGACTCTACAATTCCTTTTCTTTATTTTCCATTACATCTAGAACCTGAACGAGAACTTCTTATACAATCTCCATTTTTAACAAACCAGATTTCTGTAATTACCAATATTTCCAAAGTTCTACCAGTGAATTATCAATTATATGTTAAGGAACATCCTGGCATGAGATCGAATGGCTGGAGATCAGTTGACTATTATTCAAATCTGCAAAACCTACCTAATGTAACTCTCATTCATCCCTCAGTCAATTCCAAAGAATTAATTGAAAAATGTTCTTTGGTTGTTACTATCGCAGGTGACACTGCACTTGAAGCTGCTTTCTTTAACAAACCCTCTATTGTTTTTACTAATACTGATTTCTCTGTTTTACCATTTGTTTTTTATGTTGAAGATTTTAAGAATTTGAAAGAAACTATTAAAGTTGCACTTGACTCAGAAGTGAATTTTGATCATTTAAAAAAATATGTCTCATATGTAAACGAAAACTCTTTTGAATTTGATTATCTTACAATTCGTGCTGACTTTAATAATATTATTTACTATCCTGGTTTTTTGGGAAAAATAGACATATCTGAAGATAATGTAAAACAGTTTATTGAAAAACATAGTTCTGCATTCAGTAAATTAGCTGATGAGCATATTAAAAAAATTAATTAATTGGAATTGTTTCATCTTATTTTTTAAATATTAATTTAAACGAAGAGTATGAACTACTTTATTGAAATATCTGAAATTTTTCACTATAATGCCAATTCTTTTAATAATATAGTTTAACCAATAAAAATGGATTAATCGTATAGCATGAAATTTGATAATAGATTTTTCTTAGTAATTATCGGAGCAATTACTCTTTATGCTGTTTTTTTAATGATTACTGATTTTAGTCTAATCGCATCAAAGATTTCTAACTTTAAAATAATCTATTTACCAATAATTTTGTTAATTATTCCTATTGGATGGCTGAGTACTTTCATAAGATGGAATTTTCTTTTAAAAAATTCTGGTATCTCAATACCAGTTAGAGAAAATATCAAAATCTATTTAGCTGGATTTGCTTTTGTGCTACCTGCCAAGTTTGGGGAATTGATAAAATCACAAATACTGAAAACAAAATATGATGTACCGCATAAGACCACTACATCTTTAGTTTTAACTGAAAGATTGTATGATCTTGCAGGGGCAGTTGCTGTTTCTTTCCTGGGATTACTATCAATTGGTATGGGTGCATACATCATTGTTATCGCTTTACTAATTTTGATAGTTGTTTTTGCAGTAATCTCTTCTAGAACTATTTTCAATCATATAATTAGTCTAGTTGGAAGGATAAAATTTCTACGGAGATTTGAAGACCCATTATCTGATTCTTATGAGACTGTTCGAATATCCACCCGAGGCAAAATGGCTTTTGTAGGAATCACAACCTCATCCATCTCTTGGCTCTTAGAATCATTAGCTGTGTATTGTATTTTGTTAGCTTTTGATATTGATATAATAAACTATTTTGCTGTTGTTGCTACGTATGCATCATCCTTGATTTTAGGTGCCGCATCATTTATTCCTGGTGGATTAGGTGTCGCTGAAGGAAGTTTGTTGGGAATGCTTAGTTCTCAAGGTGTAGAAATTTCAATGGCATTCGTATTAGTTGTTCTTATTAGAGTTTTTACTCTATGGTATAGTGTTATTGTAGGATTGTTTTCACTGAAGTTAAGCGGTGGATTAACTGGAAAATCTAAATCCAATTAAAAATTTTTCTTTATTTCTAAACAAATTATATTCAGTCTTATAATTTAGATTTCTATACAATTTGCCGAAGTTTCTGTTTGCAAACTCTCTGGATGAAATTTATATTTTTTTGATGATCTTCCATAGAATATTGCTTCATACCCCCATAATATTGGGTCTTCTTCTAAAACTAAATTTTTATATTTATAATTATTTTTTGAACCAATTAGCTTATCGTTGTTAGTAAAGAAATTCTTCCAATTATATTCAAAGTCATCAGATTTTATTTCTTTTGAGTCATCTCTAGTTGTCAGTAAAAACAGTTGAAACTTTACAAGATCATATAAAATTTCAGATTTTGTATTAAAGTCTTGTTTACTTTCTAAAAATTTTAGGAAATTCAGTGTTTCTTCCAATAATATTTTTTTAGAATAAGTTAATCGTAGCCAAGTTGCTTCTTCTATAGGCCAGTAAATGTCTCCTAGTTTTGGATCATGGTGATTCCATCCTTTCCCTGAATAACCATTATCAATGTAGTCGATAACTCGATTATATTCATCAGAAAATAATGATTTTTGAGTTCTACAAAATTCTAATAGTATTTCATAAAATTTCATGAATTTCAAGTTGTAGTTTTTGTTGTAGTATTTTGAAATATATTCAAAAATTCCAAGACTAGAAAATGCTTGAACCAACCATGAGTAGAGATAAGTCTCTTTCAGATCATCCAAGGTAAATGATGCGGCACCAATACTAATCTCTTCATACTCAGGCATTCCTCTGTCGTGTATTGAAGAATGAGCCAAATAAATCGGCGAACGTAATTTTTTAATTTTATGATGTTTTACATAAATTGGCTGATTCATAGGAGCATTTGTAAATACACCGCAATTATAAATGAAAATTGAACCTATTTTAGTATCAGAAACTAAAACCTCCAAACCGTGTTTCCAACTTTCTAACGTTTCTCCAGGCATTCCCATTATCAGTTCTGTATAAGTTGGAATACCATTTTCACGAAACGTATCTGTTAATTCTGAAAATTTATCAAATTCAATATTTGCTCTTTTAACTATTTCAAGAGTAGTTTCATCTAATGATTGTACAGCTAAAGTTACAGCACGAAGTAAACCACCTCTTTGTAATTCTTTTGCAATTGGAATAATTTTATCAGATGAAAACTTAGCCCAAGCGGGACGAATTCTTTCTGGATAATTTGTTTTTAATGCAACTTCTTTTAGTTTCTTTGCTATTTTTAGATCTCTATCTTGATATATTCCAAAATTTGCATCACAGCAATCTATGTACACAATTTTATTCTCTCCAAACCACTCAATCTCTTCATATAACATTTCTTCAGACCATTTAGTCATTTTAGCATTAGTTAAACTTCCCCAATCACAAAATGTACATTGATATGGACAACCGCGATTTGTTTCCCAAGAAGCAATATATTTTACACCATCAATCTTCTCAACTAAATCCCAAACGGTGTTTGTTAAATATGGTGATGGGAGTGTTTCAAGATCAGTAATTCTTTTCTCCGACTCATTTCTAAAATCTTTTGTTTCTACTCCCTTAGTTTTTGAAAAATCTTTTTTATTCAAGTATTCTTCGAAAATGTTCCCAATTACATATTCACCTTCTCCATGTACTATAATATCAACAAATGGATATTTTTCAAAGAAGTTACCAGTAAGATCTGGAACTTCTGGTCCACCAAAAATTATCAAGCAATTTGGATTTAGTTTTTTAACCTCTTTTGCTAGAGATGTTGTAATTTCCCAATTCCAGACATAACATGAACACAAAAGTATATCAGAATCCTTACAGCGTTGTAAATAATCATCAAGTTTATCTCTAAAAACAAAAGTTTTTTCGAATTGAAATTCATTCTTAATATTTTTTTTTGTTTTAAGAAATGCAACTAATCTTGCAATGCTATATGGAAAATGAATCTGATCACCATACTGATAATTAAATTGAGAACTACTAATTTTGTACAATTTCAGTCACTTATCTAGGCATTAGAAGTTGATAATATTAAATTACATTGCCTAATTAATATAAACATAATTTATATGAAGAATTTTTAACAATAATGCCCATGTCAACAGCCTTACTAGTACTCACTCTTGATGAAGTTGATGGTGTTAGAGAAATTATGCCTAAAATTGATAGAAACTGGGTGGACGAGTTAATCATAGTTGACGGTGGTTCTACAGATGGAACTATTGAGCTGGCAAAAGAAATGGGCTTTAAAGTGATTTCCCAAAAAATTAAAGGTCATGGAGGTGCAATTATGGCTGGCGTTGAGGCTACAAATTCAGATATAATTATAATTTTTGGTCCTGATGGAAATCATTACCCAGAAGAAATTCCACAATTAATTAAAAAAATTAACGAAGGTTATGATCAAGTTATGATTTCACGATTTGGGAAAGGCTCGATAAATCTTGATGCTACAGTAATCGAAAATTTTGGAAACAAAATGTTTGCATTTTTAACAAATATTTTCTTTGGCGGTCATTTCACAGATACACTAAATGAAAGCAGAGCAATTACTAGACAAGCTTTTGCTGATCTAAAATTTAGTGCATTTAGAATGAATTCTACGCAACAAATGTCAATTAGAGGTCTCAAGAAAAGACAAAAGATTTTCGAGATATCTGGTAATGAAGGAGAAAGATTGGGTGGAAAGAAAAAAATGAATGCAGTTCCTGTTGGTGCTGATTTAAGCTTAGGAATCATAAAAGAATTTATTTTTTGGAAATATTAAATTTTGATTAATAGCTTACAGAAATTTTAATTTACGTTTCGAATGGTTTCCATGATGCATCTTTTTCTGATATTTTTGTAACTTCATATGGAAATGAAATTTTAAAAATCGGATCTGAGTATTTTACTCCTCTTTCATAGTCTAAATTGTATACCTGTGACATTAAATAACACACTTCACAATTATCTTCCATAGTTTGATATCCATGCGCACAGCCTTCTGGGACATAAGTTAATTTATCATTATCCTGACTTAATTCCACATTAATCCATTCTTTGAAAGTTTTTGAATCTGTTCGAAGATCCAATATAACATCCCATATTCTCCCTCTACTGCATCTAATTAATTTTGCACCTGCAAATGGGGAAATTTGATAATGTAATCCTCTAATCGTACCCTTCTTTTTTGTAAATGCTATATTGGATTCAACCAAATTTACATTCAAATTATTTTCTTGAAACTTTTTTTTATCCCACATAACTGAAAAGAAACCTCTTTCATCATCAGCTTTTTCCAACTCTATAGTATACACTCCTTCTAGTTTAGTTTTAATAAATTTCATTTTACTATTTTTTTTATTGAGTCCACTACTAATTTTTGTTGGGATTCTGTAATATCCGTGTATATTGGTAATCCTAAAATGCGTTCAGAACTATCTTCCGAAATTGGAAATTTTCCTTTTAGATCACCATATTTTTTAATATAGGCTGGTTGAAGATGCATTGAAGGAAAATTTATTCTAGTTTCTATTCCATCTTTTTCTAAACCAATTCTAATCTGCTCTCGCAATTCTGTATTTTTAACTAAAATTGAATATAGCATGTATGTTGATTTGTTATACTCTCGAACTATTGGAGTCACTATTTCTTGCATTGAGCCAAGTAATTTATCATAAATTTTTGCGCATAAATTTTTTCTTTCTATTATGGATTCTATTCTTTTTAGTTGAGAGATTCCCAATGCCGCATTAATATCTGACATCTTAAAATTCCATCCTATGAATACATTGTAGTATCTTTTTGATGCCCCATTCTTTTTTAAAATTTGACATTTCTCTGCCAATTCTGAGTTATCCGTTACAATCATACCTCCTTCTCCGGTTGTCATGTTTTTATCAGGAAAAAATGAAAATCCTGCAATATCACCTAAAGTACCAGCTTTCTTTTTTTTGTATGTGGCTCCTACTGCTGGTGCAGCATCTTCAATCACGTGTAGACCATGTTTTGCTGCAATCTCATTAATTTGATCCATTTCACATACTTGTCCTGCATAATGAATTGGCATTATAGCCTTAGTCTTTGATGTAATAGATTCTTCAATTTTTGATGGATCCAAATTGAATGTTTCAGATTCAATATCTACAAAAACCGACTTAGCATTTTGCATTTCAATTACATTAGATGTTGCTGCAAAAGTAAACGGTGTAGTAATAACCTCATCACCATCTCTAATATCTAGTGCTTCTAATGAAAGATGTAACGCGGCAGTTCCAGAATTAACAGCTACTGCATATTTTGTTCCAATAAACTCAGCAAATTTCTTTTCAAACTCTTTATTATAAGGTCCACTTCCACTCAAACATTTTTCTTTTACTGCATTATAGACTGCCTGTGAATCCTCCTCTGTAATATTAGGCTCTGCTACTCTAATTTTAAAAGGCGATGACAATTAATATCTTATTTTATTTACAGTATATATTCCTCACTTGATTTAATCTTAAATTTTATGACTCAGATTAATAGCCTAATGAAACTTACAGAAGAATTTTTTTATTAAAACGTATAAGTAATAGAGTCAGTCCAACACAATAAGGTATTAAAAGATGGCTGGTTTTCAAGATAGACGAATTCTAGTTACTGGTGGAGCCGGATTTATTGGATCAGAAGTAGTTAAGCAGTTAATTAAAAAAAATTCAATCGTCACTATACTTGATAATTTTTCTTCAGGGAAAAAACAATACTTACCAAAAAACGCAAAAAAATTAAAAATAATTAAAGGTGACATTACAGATGAAAAAATAGTCACTAAGGCTGTAAAAGATCAAGACTCTGTAATACACTTGGCAGCACTTCCCTTCATTCCCGATTCATTTTATTACCCGGCAGATTTTTTTAATGTTAATACGACAGGCAGTGTTAATTTACTTTGGAAATCAATCCAGTCAAATTCAATAAAAAAATTTGTTCATATTTCCACAAGTGAGGTATATGGTTCTGCACAACGTATCCCGATGGATGAAAACCATCCAACAGCGCCACATTCAACTTATGCTGTAAGTAAATTAGCAGGAGATCGTGTTGCATTCACATTGCATAAAGAAAATGGTTTTCCAGTTGTAATAATACGTCCATTTAATTCCTATGGTCCAAATTATACTCAACCATACATAATACCTGAAATTATGAATCAGTTGTTAAATGGAAGTAAAGAACTTATGCTAGGAAATATTGATGCTAGGCGCGACTTTACATATGTCTCAGATACTGCCAATGCAATAATACGTGCTATTGATGCAAAAAAAGCTACGGGTGAAATTATTAACGTTGGTTCTGGCACTGATATTAGTATTAGAAACTTAGCGCTTAAAATTGCCAAAATTGCTAAAACGAAAATTAGAATTAGATATGATGAGAGTAGAGAACGTCCATATGATGTTAATAGATTGATCTGTAATAATAAAAAAGCAAAAAAAATCCTTGATTGGAAAGTCACCACAAATACGGATGAAGGTTTAAAGAAAATCTTTCGATGGGCAAGAAAAAATCGAATTACTTTCCAGGCACCATTTAAAAGATTTTATTATGAAAATTCACATTAATTCAACAAACAATTCGATGTCAAAGACAAAAATTTTCATCGGATTAATTTTGATTGGTATAATATCTATTATTTTAAAATTATACTTTGTCGACTTCAGTCTACCACTAATTAATGACGGTCAATTCTGGTCTTTACAAGCAATATCTCATCTTAATGGAGATTTTGATATTCTAGCAAAGAAAAATCCTGGGTGGTCATTATTTCTATCACCATTTTACGCATTAATTGATTCAAGCGACTTTCTTGTTTATTCAAATGTCACACGGATAGTTAGTATTTTGTTATCAACTTTAGCCATATTACCGATGTATCTTCTTAGTAGAAAATTCTTTAATGAAAAATATTCTTTAGTGGCTGCATGTCTATTAGCATTTGAACCTCATCTCATTTATTGGTCAGGATTTGGATACGCAGAATCTTTGTACATTCCATTAGTAATCTTAACTCTTTATTTTATAATGAATAAAAACAACAAATTGGTCTACATCTCGTTTGTTTTTGCTGGATTCATGTGGTGGACTAGACTTGAAGGAATAATAATGATAGTCATAATATCCTGTATTTTTTTCGTATTAAATAGCAGATCTAAAAAACAACTTTTAAAATATTTTATTTGTCTTGTAATCTTTGTTATAGTTATATCACCAATATTGGTTCAGCGCAATAATCAATTTGATGATCCACTCTATCTGTATTATAACGAACGTATGTTTATTGATGATTTTTATGAAGCAGGCTTAAAGCAAACAGAGAAAACAGCATCAAATTACGTGGAAGATTATGGTCTTGATCAATTTGTTTCTAGATTCCTAGTTGATGGTACTTTCAATGTTGTAGAACAAACTATTCGTTTGTCAGCACCATATCTTCTAATTTTAGTACCATTCGGACTTTTATTTTCATTACGAGCGTTTGATCAAAATAACTCCTTTTTTAAAGCAAACTGGATCATGCTTCTAGGTTATGGGGCATTTATGGTGATTGTTCTATCCACTATTGTTGAACGGAGATTCCTATTTGCATTATTCCCTCCTCTGATCATTTTTGCAGTACTTCCAATTCAACGTCTTGTTGAATATGGATTGAGCACTTTCTCACTTACACCTAAAACCAAGAACATCTCTCTTGTGATTGTATTATGCATCATTCTCTTACTATCCATATTTTTTATGGATAGATTTGAAAGAAAAGATCTTGCTGCAGAGAATGAAAAGATATCTTTGGCAGATTTTTTATTAAATGATCTTGATGATGGTCATATATTTGACCCAGCAACATCTCGAACATTTGAGCATGGGTATCTTTATTACTTAAAACTAAATAATCCCCCAGGAAATTTCAAGAACTTTAAAGTCATCAATGATCCTGTTCTTGGAGTTGCTTCTGAAAAAAATATTATTGAGATGGATGGTGATTCATTAAATGAAATTATTGCCAACGCAAAGAATCTTAATGTAAAATATATTTTAGTTGATGAAGAGAATAATAATGATATATTAGATGAGTTGTATCTTGAGAAACAAAATTATTCATTTCTAGATAAGATATATGATACACAAGAAAATGGAATGAAGAAATTAAAAATCAAAGTTTTTGAAATCAACTTTAAACAATTTACACCCTAATTTTGTTTTTTATTTTTAAACTCTGTAATTATTAATTTAACCAGTTTTCTTGTTTTTGTATCAATCAAACATGTCAGTCCTATGTATCCTACTGCAGAACCAACTAAAAATGGTAAGAAGTTGGGTAAAAATATGAAAACCTCTTTTTCATAAATTAGAAATTCTTCCATTAGAACATAGATTATTAGAAAAATAATAATTGTTGCAAGTAGATATTTTATGATTGCATTATAGTTTAATTTGGGATGAAATTCACGATGCACCATAAAACCTAGATAAATTGTAAATGGTAGTTGTGTAACTGATGCAATTATGCCCCAAGATATAACTAATTCTAATTCAGAGCTACCGTATTGTACAAGAATAAATAATAAAATTACTAATGATAGTAAAGAAACACCACGTTGGATATTTACTAGAGTTGGAATAACAAATAATTTACTTTTTACATAATCCATAAATGTAGAATTTTCATCAGTATCTACTTTTTCTATACCGGTTAATGCCTGTGAAAAGACATTCTGCATTGTTCTCAGAAATGTTAATGGAATTAGTGCAAAAACTACTAAAACCGCAATCTCATAGAGTGGATTTAACAAAAAAAGACCCGGTCTAGCAAACACTATCGTCATCGCTGTTAACGGAAAAGCAAAATATAAGACTCGAACAAAATTCTCTTGGAAGAATTCCTTCTTTCCACCACCAAGTAATTTTGGATAAAGAGCTCTGTTTATTTTTCCCGAATGATTTACCAGATGACTGATTGAGTTTGCTGCTGTCCAATATGCTAAACCAGTAAGTGAACCTGAAATAATTGTAAAAGCTGTCACATCTGATCTTTCAAAAATTGATGAGATTCTTGGGTACAAAGGTAACCAAACTAATTTTGCCCATTTTTTTACATATTTTATTTGAAACTTTCCTTGAATCTTTTTTCTGGCAACAATTAATAAAATAACTATGCTAGAAACAGATGCAAGAGTTGTTGTAATGATTACTCCTTCCACACCCATATCTAGAAAATAAATTAGTGCTAAACCTAATGGGATTTTAGTAATCTCAAAACTTACTAGTCCATATTCAGCAGCCTGTGGTTTGAATCCCAAAGTAATCGACGTTAAACTCCGTTTGAGAAATTCTACTGGGATTATCATTATTGCTAAAAATAAAACAGAAAACTCTACACCAACGTTACTACCTACTAACTTTGCAATTATCAGATATACTAGAATTGCTCCAAATGAAAATAACAGGCTTGATTGCAAGGAGGTTTTACCAGAATCAACACCTCTTGCAACCTCTCTAGTATTCCAATATGAAATAAGTGGATTAAACATCAATACATAACCAGTTAAAGCTCCAATAAGGCCCCACTCTCCAAACTCTTCAGGTGTTAAACGTCTGGTAACAATTAGTGTAAAAATTAGACCTGTTACTAAACTACCTATTCCAACTACAAATGAAATTAAACCAGAAAAAGTAACACGAATTTCAGACATTTATATCAGATTTATTATATTACAAATTCTAGTTCTTATAATGTTTCTAATTCTAATTGTAGAACAATTATTTTGTTTTCACTTCTTGATGAATGATTAATTCTGTAATTTGTTATTTAATTTTGTGGACATATTATTAACATGAAGTTTATATCATGATTCCTCCATTTTTATTTTAAATTATATGCAAAAACAACTTAATACACTTACTTACAAATGTAGAAGATTAGTAAGAAAAAAATTATTATCAACACCTGTAATCTACAAACTTACACAAAAATTACATAGAACGTATTGTACATTGACTGGTTTTTTACACGTTTTACCTGATTTTTACATTATTGGAACACAGAAGGGAGGCACAAGTTCATTATACGGATATCTGTTAGAGCATACTTCAATACAACCATGTTACTCAAAGGAACCTAGTTATTTTGATAGGTATTTTGACCGTGGACTAAATTGGTATAAGGTAAATTTTCCTTTTAAAATTCACAGATTTATTGTAACAAGAATACTTCAAAAAAAATTCATAACTGGTGAAGCTAGCGTTAGATATCTTGATCATCCTTATGCTGCAGATCGTATTAAGCAGGTAACTCCTAAAGCAAAATTTATCATACTTCTAAGAAATCCAATCACAAGAGCCTTTTCACAGCATACTAGAGTAAAAAACAACAATAGAGAATCATTAACATTCAAAGATGCTTTTTTGAACGAGTCGAAAAGAACTAAGGAAGACTATAATAAAATTTTTTCAGATCCCCTTTACTATGCTGATTCTTATTTTACATATTCATATTTTGAACGTGGAATTTACGTTGATAAAATAAAACACTGGATGGAAGTCTTTCCAAAAGAACAATTTCTTATAATACAAAGTGAGGAATTTTTCAAAGATCCTTCTAAAATATACAATCAAGTCTTAGATTTTTTGGAAGTAGAAAATTTCGAACTTGATATGTATAGAACTTATGGAAAAGTGAATGAAAATCGAAAAATTGATTCGATTTTTTATAATGATCTTTTTGATTATTTTAAACCACATAATCAACGACTCTATGAATTTCTCGGAAGGAAATTTGATTGGGAGGAAGAAATTGGCCACTAATAATCAAATAATATACTCGGTTCGCAAATTTTTTACCTCAAAATTATCCTCACATGAAAATACTCGCCATTTGTTCTCATTCATTTTTAAAATTTTTTATTCAGTAACAGGATCTTCGCACGTATTACCTGATTTTTATATTCTTGGTGGTCAGAAATGTGGAACAACATCCATGTTCATGTATCTCACAAAACACCCTGCAATACTGTCTCCTAACGCTAAGGATATTAGATTTTTTGACAAATATTTCTTCAAAGGCGTAAATTGGTATAGGGTAAATTTTCCAACAAAATCAACCAAATCCTCACTCAGTAAAAATTTTAAACGTGTTCTAACTGGTGAGGCAACAGAACGTTATCTTGATCATCCGCATGCTGCAGATCGTATTAAGCAGGTAACTCCTAAAGCAAAATTTATCATACTTCTAAGAAATCCAATTGAGAGATCTTATTCCCATTATACGATGATTGCTCGACGTAATGCTGAATCATTAACTTTTGAGAAAGCCATACAGGAGAAAAAAGACAGAATTGTTTCTCTATATCAAAAAATGATAGATGATCCTGGCTATTACAGTGATATTTATTTCCGACATGGATATTTGCACAGAGGAATTTACGTTGATAAAATAAAACACTGGATGGAAGTCTTTCCAAAAGAACAATTTCTTATAATACAAAGTGAGGAATTTTTCAAAGATCCTTCTAAAATATACAATCAAGTCTTAGATTTTTTGG
>Ga0315329_10000302_pt1 | contig 19436 bp, 19 predicted proteins | sample M150032315metaG_FD_203459 | JGI IMG/M metagenome (GOLD analysis project Ga0315329, IMG submission 203459) | Ammonia-oxidizing marine archaeal communities from Monterey Bay, California, United States - M1 500m 32315 | ecosystem: Environmental > Aquatic > Marine > Coastal | place: USA: California...
TTATCCCATGACCATCGACCTGTTGCACTTTCAACAACTCACGTTCGCGCCGTCCAGTTGCCGATAACGATCGAACAAATCGAACGTCACCCATTCTCGAGTCAAACTTTCGTACCAATGGAGGTCAGCAGGTGGGTAGTTGTCGTATCTGCGAGCCCTGAATTATCTGATCTTCGCGGGTTCATAGTTGGCCCGGGTGTGGGTGTCACTATTGGGCGAGGCATCTGGCACTACCAATTGACTGCTCTTGACAGCGACGCGACATTTGTTGTGCTGATGTGGAAAGACCAATCAACTGACGAAGAGATCATTTCGATACCGCCCGTCGAACTCGCCGCTCCATCGAATTAGCGTTGTTCCTTGTCGAATGTTTCCGTAATCATCGGACTGACCAGCGGAAGATAGGTACCGGTTCTGTTCGCTCCAAATGTGTACCAAAAGTCGTGAGATAGGACTCGAACTTGACAACTCCGAACCCCACTAGCGCTGTTAATCCCAGCCCCGAGACCATCGCCGAACTGAGTGCAAGACCTGATTCTTCTGCGGTCATCATGTTGAACTTGCTGTCGTTCGCCGAACCAGGCGGTCGAGATGCTTACGACCAATACAGCAAAGTTGCATACGGCACTGTTTCTGCCAGAGGAGGGTCTTTGGCCTATGGGGGTGACGTTTTTGGGAACATTCAATGGGATAGGGCCTTACTGGTTCGTTACCCGAGACGAGCCGCCTATTTAGACATGCAATCGGATCCCGCGTACTTGGGTGCGATACCGGATCGCACACGAGGACTAAAGGCCCGCTTGTTGTACTGTTTTTGTCCATTCGATGGAGCGCCCGATGATTTCACCATTGACGGGGGTCGCGCCGAGGACGAAATCTACGTTGTTTCGTTGTTGGCCGCCGACCACGAAGTCGCGCTACAGCCAGCTGACGGCGACGCAGTGCTACGTCTCAGAGCGGACATGGGCCTCGTCGCCGACCAGGTTTGGAACGAACTGGTGGTCACCCGACATGAGTCCGTTGACGGAGCACGGTCAACTCTTTGGACCGATGAATCGAGCCTCTCCCTCATAACCCGACCCTAGATCGCAGCAACAAAACTCGAAGCCGATCCGGGGGCTACGGTTTCAACTGCAGATCGGCGACCGGGGGGTCCTATGGATTATCAACAAATCAAAGTTGAGGATCACGAAGAGGTCCGACTTCTGGTTCTCTCGCGGCCCGAGAGGCTAAACGCATGGACGGAACGTATGCATACCGAGTTGGTTCACGCGATCGAGGACGGCAACGCCGATGAGTCTGTCGGCGCGTTCGTCATGACGGGAGACGGCCGAGCTTTCTGTGCCGGCGCCGATATAGGTGATGTGTTTGGCGCAACGTTGGACGACGAATCACTTGGCTACGGCGCGCTAACCGAGTCAGTGAATTGGGTTGGGCTCGTGCGCGAGTCAAAGCCCATAGTGGCCGCAGTCAATGGTCCCGCGATCGGGCTCGGGTTGACCATGTTGCTGTCGATGGATTTCATAGTCGCCAAGTCCGACGCCAAGCTCTCTGCCCGATTTGTGAAGATGGGGGTGGTGCCTGAACTCGCCTCCTCCCACTTCTTGGTGCAACGCTGCGGTTGGGGGATGGCCTCTGACTTGGCTCTTTCAGGTAGGACTGTTTCAGGTGACGAGGCCAAAAAAATTGGTCTTGTAGATGAAGTCGTGCCCGACGACGTGGTGGGCGCAGCCGTCACACGTGCCCGTAGTTACGCCGAGAACGCTCCCTCATCATTGCAACTCACCAAACGATTACTGACCGAGAACGCGAGCGAAACCGACTTAGATCTCGTCCAGCGTCGAGAGGGACAGGCAAACGAAGAAGCCGGGTCAACCCCCGAACATCGCGAAGCTGTAAACGCATTTCTGGAGAAACGGGCCCCAAAGTTTCGTTGAGAGCAACAGAAACGCCACCCGTAATCTCAATCGGGCGGGTTGAGGGTCCCATCGAAGTTGTCTGTGTGACTTCCGTCACACATTGGTTTGCTGTTGGACAAACCACATCGACAAAGAGCCACCATATTGTCGCTCTCCCGCACGATGTTCCCTGCCTGGTCCTTCAGGACACAAGGCCCCTGCACCAGTAATGGTCCATCGTCGCGAATATTCACTGTTACATCAGCCATCTACCACTCCAAGAGTCAACGTTCCCCTTGTCTAGTTCCTAAATGGAGGGTTCGAGTCTCATTTAGCTATCGAACCCACCGGCGCCCACAATTTGTTAGAAATCGGACACCTTGCGCGGGTAACCAGGTTTGCTCGGTTTCGCGTCAATTGGTGCCGGCGAAAATTCCTCCCAAAGAGCAATTGAGTTCGACAGAGTAAATGAATTCAGTACCGGCACCGCAGCAAGAGGGAGGTCCCGTATTACCGTGCCGGACTAGGCGGGCTAGCTTTGCCAAGTGGAGAAATCGACAGAAAATTCGATAGGTCGTTTTCCTGCCATGCGGTCATTACAGTTTCGGTGGCTCTTCGCTAATGGTTTCTTCAGCACCGGTTCGCGATGGGCTCAGGTATTGGCGCGAGGGTGGCTGGTGCATGACCTGAGTGGCGGATCCACATCAGCTGTCGGTTGGGTGACTTTCGCAAGTTTCATTCCCTTTGTGGTCGTTGGCCCTATCGCAGGTGCCATGGCCGACCGTGTGCAACGTCGCCGAGTGTTGATTGCCGGAGGGGCGTTCGGAGTTGCGGGTGCGACAGTTCTAGCCGTCGCCACCGCACTGGATCTAGCTCAGGTTTGGCACGTGGGCGTGCTCGCGTTTGCTACAGGATCTGCTCAAGCGATCACAGTGCCGACCCGCCAAGCGCTTGTCGCTACCTCGGTTCCGCGACCTCACCTGACCAACGCCGTTGCCTTGAGTGGCCTTTCGCAACATAGTTCCCGGTTAGCTGGCCCTCTTTTCGGGGCCGCGTTCCTAAGCACCCTTGGAGTCAGCGCAGTCTTTGGAGTGTCGGCGGTTCTTCTTGCGTTGGCATTGCTATGCGCCTTCCGAGTGGAAAACGAAGTTATTGAAGATTCGGGCAGAGCGACCAAAACAGCACCCCCACCAATGGAAGAGCCAAAGCGAGCAGTCGCTGATGCGGTCAGCAAGTTGAGTGCAGATCTGAGGGCCGCCCTCCGCTACATAGCGGCTGATCCTCGATTGCTAACGGTGATCGCTCTCGTCGGCGCGCACTGTTCCCTCACAATGGCTTTTGATGCCATGTTGCCCGCCTTATCTGACGAAATCGGCGGCTCTGAGGGCCTGTACAGCACGATACTTATAGCGTTAGGCGGCGGGGCCTTGGTCGGCACCCTAGGAGTGTCGCAACTGCGAAAAGAATCTACGCGAGCCATCAGCTTCGTCATTAGTGGCATCGGTTCCGGCTTATCAATTTTTTTGTTGGGGGTCGCAAGCGGACCAAACGCCGTGCTGCCGGCCGCAGTACTAGCGGGCATCAGCCAAGCGAGTTACATGGCGCTGTCAGCGACCCTCGTGCAGAGCGTAGTGGCGGACCGGTTCCGTGCCAGGGTTATGTCGATGTACATCATGATCGCAGCGGGACACATGGCTATCTTAAATCTCGGCTTTGGACAGTTCGCCGAAGCGGTCGAAGTTAGGGCGCTTCTGGCTGTTCCGGGGTTGATTTGGGTAGCGCTCTTCTTGACTATGGTGCTGGTACTGCCCGAGGCGAGAAGTGTGGCCATCAGAGGTCGCTTCACCCACGATGCCGAGGTCACGGGCGTGTCGGTCTAGGTGTGGCGTTGCAGATACGTCTGAGCTTGAGTCAATGAGAAGTGATCGACTCAATCAGAGCATGTCAGTTGGCCCTGGTTCCCAGCCAATCTCGAGTTTTCCTACCAGTTGAGCTGCGCGGTCCCAGTCATAGACGACGTGACCCTTGATGGTGACGAGATCACGCTGGATGCGCCCTAAAGGCGAATCTTCGAAGAAGACCGAAGCCCCAGATCCTTCCAACACGATGTTGACTGCTTGGAGCGATAGCCGAACCGTGTGCGCCGCAGCGAGGCGATAACGGCTGCGTTCACGGCGATCGAGTTGTCGTCCAGCATCGTAGATGTCACAGACATCGTCGATGGCATCCTGCCACACAAGTCGGGCTGCTCGAACTGTTGCGAGTGCCTCCGCTAATCGGACTTGAGAAGTGGGCTGCGCTGCTTGGCGTTCACCAGCCGAATAGGGCAGCAACCGTTCGCGCATATGTTCACGAAACAAGTCGACGGCGGCTTCTGCACCGCCCAGAGCGGGTGCCGCCGCCACTAGAACCAACACTGGCGTCAGTGGGTAACGAACGAAGGGATCGGAGCGGACGTCAGCCCCGGGAGGCTCATCGCCTCGAAAATCTGCAGCGGTCATAGTTCGATGTTCGGGAACAAAGACTTGATCCGCGACAATGTCGTTGCTGCCCGTTCCGCGCATGCCCGACGTCCGCCACACATCGTCAACCTCGACATCGGAGATCGGGGCCACACAAAATCGCGACTCCGGTTCGCCATCGCGATCTACCAACGTATTAACCATTACCCAGTCGGCATGCTGGACCCCAGTCGCCCACTGCCAACGTCCCGTCATCTTGTAACCGCCAGGAACAGGTATGGCAGTTCCTGTGGGAGCGAGAGGGCACGGCATCATCACGTATGGTCGCGTCGCAAAAAGGTCGTCTTGAAGAACTTTTGGTCCTCGCGCGACGAACCAGTTGTGCAGCATCAGGAATGAGATGGTCCAAGCTGAAGAAACGCAGCCGTGAGCCATCACACGCGACATTTCAGTGATGGACCGTAGACCCAGTCCCCAACCTCCAAGATCTGACGGAACCAGAACGCGAAAGGCACCAGAGGCAGTAACTTCGTCGATTGTGGCCTGAGGCAACTCCCTGAGATGTTCCGCCTCGGTTGCGCGCCCAGCTAAAGCAGGAATCATTTCCTCAGCCCAAGCGACTGCTTCGTCATGATCCATTTTTTGGTGGCCCGCCGCGCCTAGATCTGCTCTATCTTCAGGTGAGTTCATCGGGCAAGACTCTAAAACGTGTCGACGTTACGGGTGAACACTTTGGAGATTGATCCGGGGTGTGGGGAGCTAGATGAGCAACTGCAGACGCATAGGTACGCCCTGATTCGGGTAAACAAGCATGAATTGAGGATCTGATCAGCAACTGCTGGGTATGGTGACCACCATCACTCGACAATCTGAATCCTTCGCAACTCCCGGCCGGTTCGTTTCCTTAGAAGTGCACCACGCGAGTGCACTTGAGGCGTTCTTGAGTGAGTTCGACTCTGTGCCTGATGAGCTACATGGGTACTTCTGTCATCGAAATGACTCGATCGAACAAGTCGTGACGTCGCTCCAAGCATGGAGTAGTGGGGAGCAACTTGCGCACGGCTGGGTTCCGAACTCGACCTGGTTTTGGGAAGTGGACGAAACCATTCAAGCCGTTATCAACCTCCGCCACTGGCTCACGCCTTCACTAGAACAAGACGGAGGCCATATTGGTTACGCGGTTGCAAGCTCACATCGTCGGCAAGGTGTCGCGGCGGCCATGCTCGGAACCGTCCTCGGACACTGTCCGGGCTTAGGGATTTCTCGGACGTTGTTGATTTGTGGGTCCGACAACCGTGCATCTATCCGTACTATCGAACGGCACGGCGGGGTGTTGGATCGTGAGGAGTGGAGCGAATCCTCGCAGCGGATGCAACGGTGGTACTGGATTGACACAAGCAGCACTTGATCTCGTGTGTTGTAATACAAGAAGCGATCGACCGTCGTCCACGATGCTCTTGTGTAGGAGACAGGTAGGTTGCTGCGACTGCGGTGATGTCGGTTTTGATACTGGGGGCTGTCATGGCAATTGTCGATTTCGAGATCCAGAAGCGTTACAGCTTCGCGAACGGCACTTCGTTCGGCAATGCTGGAAGTTATGAGCAGATCGATGCTGTGGCGCACTACGCCGTCGACCCTGTCTCCTTGGCCAACCAAGAGATTGTCGACCTGGCCTCAACGAAAAGAGGTGCCGACGGTTTGGTCCACTATGAGGGCGACGTCACTGTCCTACGACCGATGGATCCCAACCGATCCCGCCGAGCCGCCTTGGTAGAGGTGCCTAATCGGGGATATCGAACGGCTGGAAGTCTGTTCAACCGGGCACCCCGGTTGGTGGAGCCGACACCTGAGATCGATCCCGGAGACGGGTTCCTGTTTCGCCATGGATGGACAATGGCTTGGTGTGGCTGGCAGTGGGATGTCCCCCGCAGCGCCGGCCGAATGGGGCTGACTGCCCCCCTAGTTGTTGATGACATGGGTGAGGAGATCGACGCTGAAGTACAACTGCGCCTGCAGATCAACGAACCAGTGAGGTCTGTTGACCTCACTGACCACCACGTGGGACTCCTCGGCGGTCATCAACCCCTCCCAACGGGTGACCTCAACGACGCGTCGGCTCGTCTGTTGCGCCGCGACGGAATTTGGGGAGAGCCCGAGGAGATGCCGCGCAGTTTGTGGAGTTTCGCTCGAGACGACGGGTCGGGACATCCAGTTCCCGACCCAGACCACATCTGGCTTTCCACAGGATTTGAGCCTGGCCGGATCTATGACCTCGTGTATCGCACGCCACACTGCCCAGTTGTTGGGGTCGGCCTATTGGCCGTCCGCGACCTCGGTGCTTTCCTTCGTTCAGAGAAGGTATCGAACCCTTGTTCCGGTGAACTCGACCATCTCATTGCGACAGGTCAGTCCCAATGCGGCCGCTTTCTGCGTACTTCGCTTCAACTCGGACTGAATCGTGATGAGGATGGAAACGCCGTCTACGACGGACTGTTAGTTCATATCGCTGGGGGTCGGCGAGGCGAGTTCAATCATCGGGTCGGGCAGCCATCGGTACAACCCACACCAAGCTTTGGTCATAGACCCCCCTTCGCTGATGACCCCCAACTTGACCCTCACAGCGGATCGACGGAGGGCCTACTTGATCGCCAACGCGAACTTGGTCATGTGCCTAAAGTTTTTTATACCGACACATCGTCGGAGTACTGGCGCGGTGATGCCTCGCTTGCCCACACATCAATGCTGGACGGTTCAGATATCGAGCCACCGGCAACGACCCGCCGTTATCTGTTCTCCTCCACTCAGCACAGTCCCGGCATGTTGCCGTTGACGTCTCACAGCATCTTCGGCAGCCATGGTGCCAACTACTTCAACACTGTTGACTACACCCCACTGATGAGGGCAGCGATTACGAATTTGTTGACGTGGATCGCCGATGACGTGGAACCACCCCCTAACGCGATACCTCGCAGCTCAGATAGCTCAGCGGTGTCTCGCGAAGCTGTACTGGATTCACTCGAAGCTATTGAAGGACTGACTCGGCCAACACCGAGCGACCTACTGACTATTCGCCCACTCGATTTAGGACCAGGCGAGCCAGATGGCATAGGTACGTACCCGGCTCAGCCTGTCGGCGCTGCATATCCATGCCTCGTGTCTGGGGTTGACGAGAGCGGGAATGAGATTGCGGGCATCCGTCTTCCAGAGGTAGCAGTGCCGGTGGCGACAAATACTGGGTGGAACCCCCGTCACCCAACGACCGGTGGGGTGGGGCAGATCCTCGATTATGTAGGGTCGACCCTTCCTCTGGCCCGAGACAGAGAAACCCGCACGGTAGCGGGTGACCCCCGACTGTCCATCGCCGAACGTTATATCGACGAGGATGACTATCGTTTTCGGTTGCGGCGGCACGCGGAGCAACTCCTCGCTGACCGCTACTTACTCGCTGAAGACATTGCTACATGTGAGAGCATCGCACTCCAGCGGTATCGAGCGTTCGTAGAGTTGAAATGAAGAGGCTCAACCCATCCAAGCACTCTCGCCTGGCGTCAACTGCGCGGAACTGCTTATCAATGCTGAGGTGAGTGCGTCTCAGTCACACAACTCGGCATAGAATCAAGGCTAAGCAGAAGGATCTTATGGACGCGACACCTGATACATGGCGTTGGATCTGGTTGATGATCGCTGCGGTGCTGATTACTGGCGAGATGTTCGTGGCGGGAACATTTATTCTGATTCCCTTCGGGCTGAGCGCGAGCGTGGCGATGGTCATGGCCTTCTTTGGCGCTCCACTCCTTCTCGATTGGATTGTCTTCGTGGGCCTTGGCGGCCTTCTCTTCTCGGTTTTTTGGAAAAAGAGCAGAGTGTCGATGGCTGCCATGAAATCGCCTCCAGGAGCGGGTCATGACCGATTGATCGGCGTGCTGGGACGAACATTAGAAACCATCCCCGCCGATCCAGCCGAATCAGGCCGGATCAAAGTGGGTGGCGAGGAGTGGAGAGCCATATCTGATGTCGGGCCGATTAGCTCCGGCTCTACAGTTGAGATCATGGAAATACGAGGGACGCGAGTCGTGGTGCGAGCGACTTCCGAAGAGGGGTCGAAATAGTGTTTATCTACGTTGTTCTAGCCGTCATTGTCATCGTCATTTTTCTTTTTCTCATTGCTGGTGTGAAGATCGTCCGCCCCTACGAACGCGGCATCGTTGAGCGAGTTGGTAAATACAAAGAAACGAAAGAATCTGGACTTCAAATCATTATTCCTTTCATCGACACGATTAGACGCGTGGACATGCGAGAACAAGTCGTGGATGTGCCACCTCAAGAGGTCATTACTTCTGACAACGTCGTTGTGTCGGTAGACGCGGTGGTTTTTTATGAACCGACGGATCCTCAGCGCCTGGTGTACAACATCGCCAACTTTGTCTTGGCTATTACGAAATTGGCGCAGACTAATTTGCGAAACCTCGTTGGTGAACTGCAACTTGATGGTGCTCTAACGTCGCGAGATCGTATTAACGCTGCTCTGCGAGAAATACTTGACGAAGCGACAGACAAATGGGGCGTCCGCGTTGTCCGCGTAGAGATTCAGCGCATCGATCCGCCACCAGATGTTATGGCGGCTATGCACGAGCAGATGAAGGCTGAACGCACCAGGCGTGCAACTGTGACCGAAGCGGAGGGTTTCCGGGAGTCAGAAATCACTCGAGCTGAGGGCGATAAGCAATCTCGGATTCTCGAAGCAGAGGGACAGCGACGGAGCGCAATTCTCGCTGCTGAAGGCGAAGCCCAAGCAGTGAGAACTGTCGCAGAGGCGGAACGTTACCGCTTACAAACCGTCGCTGAAGGAGAGGCAGAAGCCACTCGCCAAATATTCCAGGCGATTCATGATGGAGACCCAACGAGCGATCTTTTGGCGGTCCGCTACCTTGACGCTCTCGCTCAAATCGCTGACGGAAGGGCAACCAAGATTGTTGTTCCCACAGAGTTCAGCGGCGTCTTGGGAGCGGTGATGGGAATTGCTGAAGCCATGCGTCCGGTGGTTGACACTGACACTGAGACCGAGTCGTCGACAGCGTCGGCGTCGGAAGATCTGAATCTCGAATAATCGCGAATTTCGGTTTCACAATGCCGAAAACTTCGATTGTTGGCGGTTAATCACCCATGAGTCGTGTCGATGATGGCGAACGTTCACGATGGCCTTTGGTATTCGATGTAACTCAAAGTAAATCCAACCCCACATCCGCAACACAAAATGAGATCAAGACAGCGCGAGGCGCTTGGTTAGCGCTGCTTCTCATCGGGTTGGCTTCGATGGTCGCCCAAGGATTTGGGCGCTTTACATTTCCGGTGCTACTGACCGCCATCGATCGCGAAATGCTCGGTTCATACACATTGGCTGGCCTCTTAAGCAACGTCCCTCTTGTCGCGTACCTCATAGGCACTGGATTCACATCAGTTCTATCGACTCGTAGCGACCCGACTCGCCTAATGAAAATTGGGATGACGTTATCGGTCGTGGGGCTCGGGTCGATGTCGGTAAGTCCCAACGTATGGATACTGGCCCTAGCGCTCTTTGTTGCCGGATTCGGGGCGGCTTTGGTATGGGTTCCCGCTCCAGGCATAGCTGCGTCCATGGTTGGCCCGACCCAAGGAGGCTTGGCCATTGGACTTGTCGGTTCGGGTATCGGCACAGGGGTGATGCTTGCGGGCCCGTTGACCTCAGCAGTTCGGACTGTTTCTGGGAATGAGTTTTCGTGGCGCCCCGTCTATGCCCTTCAAGCCCTTTTCGGTGTGGTTGTCTTGCTTGGTCTGTTTCTGGTGTTGCATCGTGGTGAGAAACCAGGAACTTCGGCCAAAGTTCCCGTATCTGTTTTGACCACAGTCCCTCATTGGCGGTCAATCACGCTCGCTTTCGTCGTTTTTGGCATCACGTACTCTCTGTTCTTCTATTTCCTGCCGGCCCAATTGGTGGCATCGGGATGGAGTGGCTCGACAGCTCGTTGGATGTTCGCTCTCCTAGGATTAGCCAGTATTTTTGGTGGCGTTGTCTTCGGCCGAATTTCAGACCGCCTTTCGCGCCCAACCACTATGGGGTTCGGCTTCGTGTTAATGGCAACGGCACCACTACTTGTTCTCGTCGACAATGGCGTAGTGGTGGTGATCGGTGTCTTTGCATTTGGGCTATGCATAGCCGGTGTTCCGACCACCATCGGTGCCATGTTGGCTGACGCTCTCGACAGCAGGGCATTCGTAACGGCGTTCGGCACCGTTACTTTCGCTTTCGGAGCGGCTCAACTCTTTGGCCCACCGTTTGCAGGATGGGTGGGAGAGAGAACTGGATCTTTCCAGATTCCATTCATAACTGCATCCGCCGTAGCGCTTTTGGGAGCATTGTTGACCATCCCTATGAAAGCGACTCCCGACGTGAGGCACACATCGTGACGGCGTAACGGACGTCGCCATGGAACAGTTCTAAGAACGCGTTTACATCAGCGTCTTCGACTGCTCTGGTGAATAGCGACAACAATTCAGAAAAGGCCATCCACGGTTCCCCTTCGCGGGGTAGCACGTGGTCGTGAGCGTAGATCTGCGATCGCACGATTACATCCCGGCGCGATATAGAACCACAGGTAGCTCAAGGGTGTGGGCGCGCCCAAGTGAGGTTACTAATGCCATCCGTTCGCTTTGATGGCAGAGCCGGCAGCAGACTGACAGACTTTGGGTTATGTCAATCAACTTCGGCCTTACGCTTCCTCAACGAGGCGCATTTATTGGTCTTGGGTCTATCACCGACATTTTGAGCCTCGCTCCGCGAGCCGAGGAAAGCGGGTTGTTTTCCTCGGTGTGGGTTGGCGACAGCATCACGGCGAAACCGCGACCTGAAGCAGTTGCCCTGTTGGGTGCACTTGCCGGAATGACGGAGCAACTCCGACTAGGTGTCGGCTGCATGGCAAGCTTCCCGGTTCGCGATCCGGCGCTTTTCGCGTATCAATGGGCCACTCTGGACCTGATTTCTGAAGGAAGAATGGACCTTGCCGCGTGTACCGGCATCGTTGCTGCAGACGGAGCTTCGAGAGCTGAAGGACGGCATTTTGGTGGTGTTACCGACATCGATCGCGCAGCTCGTATGGAGGAAAACATTCAGCTCTGTCGTTTGCTGTGGTCAGGTGAAGAGATCGACTTCGAGGGGCGCTTTCACAGCTATTCGGCGCTTCGTATCCAGCCCAAACCAGTGCAGGACCCGTGTCCGATCTGGATTGCAGCCAATCCCGCTCCTGGAAAGTATTGGGAACGTTCCCTGCGTCGCGTCGCGAAACTGGCGGACGGGTTCCAAACCTGCGCTCTGTTCCCCGGGATCCTTCGCCTGATGGTTGACGACGTGCTGAGGTACAGGCAAGAAGATCAGAAGAGATCTAACGAATTCCCGATAATGGCGTACCACAATGTCAACATCGGAAAAGAAAGAGAACAGTGCCTCAGCGAGAGCAAACAATTCTTAGACGCGTACTACGGACCGGTCTTCTCAACTCAACAGGTCGAATCTTGGACTGCTGCCGGAACCCCAGATAAGGTCATCTCCGATATTAGAGAACTCGAAGAACAAGGCGCTAACGCCGTGACTTTGCGCATGACATCAAACGACCAAGATGAACAGTTCCGGCTACTCACTGAACACGTGCTACCGGCCTTGGTGTAACAGTGGGAGCTCTCACGGGTTACGCAGTGGTGGATTTGTCAATACTGGTGCAGGGTCCACAGGCATCAGCCATGTTGCACGACCTGGGCGCTGATGTCGTAAAGGTTGAACTGCCGCAGGTTGGGGATCTGGGGCGATGGTTGACGGTAGCTGTTGACGACGACCGCTCTCCCTATGTGGAGGCAAACAATCGGGGTAAGCGGTCGGTAGCACTCGATCTGCGGACTCTGGGAGGAAAACGAGCACTGTTCAAGCTGGTCGAAAAGGCCGACGTTTTGATTCACAACTTCGTGCCTGGCACTGCCGAGGATTGGGGCATCGACTACGAAGATTTTCTTGAGATCAACCCGCAGTTGATTTACGCCGCGGGCTCGACGTTCGGTCCAGAGGGCCCGAATTCACGCCGTGAGGGCGCGGATATGGTTGGTCAGGCTGAAGGTGGGATCGTGTCGGTCACTGGCCATGACGACGGGCACCCGACAATCGTCGGATCGGTGATCTCCGACCATCTCGGTGCCCAAAATATGATCACCGGCATTCTTGCTGCGCTTCTGCATCGTGAACGAACCGGAGAGGGGCAACGCGTAGACGTGTCACTCGTTGGCAGCGCCATTTATGGACAGTCATCAGAGATGACCTACACAATGCTGAGCGGCAAGGCCCCAGGCCGACCTAACAACAACCACGGAATTCTGCGCGGACTGGTTCATCGCTGCCACACGAGCGACGGCTACATTTATCTCCTCGGAGTACAGGAGCATCTCTGGAACGATTTCGCGCGATGCATAGGCCGAGAGGACTTCATTGACGATCCGCGCTTTGCGACCTTGGTGCTGGAGCCGGAGAACATGCAGATTCTTCGAGGAGTCCTTGACGAAATTTTCCCAACTAAAACCACCGATGAGTGGGAAGACCGACTGCAGGAGTGGGGTCAGCGATACGGTCGGGTAAAGACCTATGACGAAGTAGTCATCGACGAGACCAACTTGGTAAACGGCTACGTGGTGGAGGTTGAACACCCGGAGTATGGTGCGATTAGTGTCGTCGGCAATCCAATTCGAATGAGTGCCACACCCGCTGAAATAGCTGTGGTGGCGCCCACCCTTGGACAACACACCGAAGAGGTGTTGCTTGAAGTTGGCTTTACCTGGGAAGACATTGAACAGCTTCGAGCTGACGGAGCGTACTGACCTCGAATGATGGTGCCGTTGGCACGACGTACCAGCGGCCGATCAATCTCAAGTGTCAAGCGGTCTGATCAGTCACTCGGTCGTTGGATAGCGGCTAATGCCTTGGCGAAATCGGGGTGTTTCATAGCCGCTTCTTCGGCGTTCAACGAGAACTCCATGAGAAGATCCGCTGCGGCACGCAGCATCAAATGAATTGTTGCTTTCGTTCCCCTAATAGCCTGGGGAGGTAAGGCCACTAACGTTCGGGCGAGTTCAAGCGCTGCCTCAAGAGCCTCGCCGTGAGCTACGACTTCTGACAACAACCCCAGTGATACAGCGCTTTCAGATGTGATCAGCTCGCCTGTCATTAGCAGTTTTTTCGCCTTGTTCACGCCTACAAGAAGTGGCCAAATCAACGCGCTGCCGTTGCCTGCGGGCAACCCCGCTTGCACGTGCGGGTCACCGAACTTCACCCCTGGAACGACAAATGAAACATCGGCGAGTGACGCGATGGTCGCACCGAGTCCAATAGCGTGGCCGTTCACAGCACAGATGAACGGCACTTCTAAGTCAATGACGCCGTCAATAATCAATCCTGCTTCTTCAATGGATGACAGACCCGTATATGTGACATAAGGACGGTCTGGGTTGCTGTCCCCGCCGACACTAAAGACCCGACCCGAACCTGTGAGAACTAACGCCGTGACTCGCTCGTCGCTTTGAGCAATTTGAAAAAGCGCGCAGAGCTCGGAATGCATCCGGTCGTCAACAGCGTTGCCTTGATCTGGGCGATCAAGCATCACAACGGCGATGCCTGTCTCCTCATCAATGTCGACCGACAATGTCAGGAACTTTGAAGGGTCAAAGGATTCCAATTGAAGTAAAGGTTTCCCACCGTCATGGCCCATGAGATGACCCTAGACTTCTTTCACTCGAACGGGGAGGGCATTAGATGGCCACGTCACTTACCTTCGGTACCTTCCTCGCTCCCTACCACCCGCTCGGCGAGAACCCTCTTTTGAGCATGGAACGCGACCTTGAGATCATCCGCTACTGCGATGAGCTTGGGTTCGACGAAGCCTGGATCGGCGAACATCATTCAGCTGCATGGGAGACCGTGAGTGACCCGGCAGTTTTCCTCGCCGTCGCGGGTGAACGCACAACTCGCATCAGGCTCGGATCAGGAGTGGTATCTCTTCCCTACCACCACCCACTCATGGTTGCAGACCGATTTGTTCAACTCGATTACCTGACCCGAGGTCGAGCCATGTTAGGGGTGGGGCCCGGAGCCCTTGTCTCCGACGCTTCAATGATGGGGATTGAACCGGTCACTCAGCGGGGCCGCATGGAAGAAGCTCTCGGTGTGATTATCCGCCTACTCAACGGGGAAACCGTGACCCACAGTAGCGACTGGTTCGAACTGCACTCCGCCCAGCTCCAACTGCTTCCATTAAATGGGTCCATGCCTATCGCCGTCGCCAGCACTACATCACCTGCTGGCATGGTTTGCGCTGGCCACCATGGCGTAGGCGTCCTTTCTCTCGGCGCCGGACTTATTGGCGGAAAAAAAGACCTCGCTGCCCAGTGGGCGCTCGCAGAAAAAGCAGCACAATCAGAGGATAAGACGATGGACCGAGGGGAGTGGCGTCTAGTTATTCGTGCTCATCTTGCACAATCTCGGCAAGAGGCAATGAGTCAAGTACGCGAGGGTCGAGAACGCGAACGAGAACAATATTTTCGGAAGGTTGCTGGACTACGCAACGATCACACCCTTGAACAAGAAATCGAAGACGACGCATCAATCGTGGGAACACCCGACGACATGATTGACGCCCTCCACCGGCTTCAGACCTCCACCGGCGGCTTCGGAGGATTCCTAGTTCTTGGAAATGACTGGGCCAACCATCAAGACACTCTCCGAAGCTACGAACTGATAGCTCGCCAAGTGATTCCCCAGTTCAACGGAATGCTTGAACCTCTGCAACGCTCCTACGATTCTGTCGTGGAAAACAAACGATCTTTTGCTGAGCCCGTTATGAAGGCCATCCGAAAAGCGTACGAGGATGCCGGGCAACAGATCCCAGAGAATCTGACGCCCAAGAATCTTCGGTAGAGATCGTCACGCTTGGAGATAGCGCTTCAATTGAGTGGCCGCTGGAGTCCACTCAAATGTTAGGGCGCCGAGTTGACCACGCGCCTACCTGCGGCATCTGCTGGCGCGTGTGAGACATCGTCAGGGGTCATGTCTCGAAGCCAGCAAGCAAATTCCAAAAGGATGCCGTCTGGGTCGCGAAAATATGCTGAACGAATCCACACACCATCATGCATTCCATCGCTAACCGTGCTTTCGCTGTCATCGTGATTAATGATGCGCGTTACTTCGACTCCCTTGTCCCGCAACCGCTGCACGGCCGCCTCAAATCTTTCGGGCGCCACATCGAAGGCGACGTGGTTCATGGAACCATGGGCCGAGACGATGTCGCCACCGCCCGGCATTTCGGCTGCGGCGGCGACACCGAGTGCCTGACTAGGAGCGTGAGGAAACCAAAAAAACGCAACCTGGTCTCCGCCCCCGCAGTCGAAAAAGAAATGCTGGCCTCCGCCAGGAATCTCCAGTGTCTTTGTGAGAGGCATTTCAAGGACGTTGGTATAGAAATCAACAGTCCGAGCCATATCGCTACACACCAGAGCTAAATGATTTATACCTCTGAATTCGAACTCATTACCAGTGTCGCCCATCGTCGCCTCCTCAGACAAGGTTAGCTTTCTGTCAATATGGTAGGCACATGACACGCACTCGACAGATTCCTCGCTCCGAAGCCCCCGATTCCGTTCTGCCCGTATATGAGCGGCTGTTCGGCAGTCGCGACCCGGTCGCTGAACCTGGCACCGCTACAGGAACGCCAGGAAATTGGTGGACCGTGTTCGCTCAGACCCCGCCATTACTGGACCATATGGTCTCCGGCTTCGGTCTTTTTAACGATCCCCAAAGAGCTCTGCCTCCAGAACTGAGAGAACTTGCTCTCACACGAGTGGGGTTCGCGGCCGCTAGTCAATTCGTTTTTAGTCAGCACTGTAAAGCCGCGCGAAATGCTGGTCTGAGCGAAGAAAAAGTGGCGGCGATACCGGCGTGGTCTGTAGCTGACGTCTATACGCCTGGGGAAAGAGCAGTTCTGGCGTATACCGATGACCTCGTATTAGCTGGCGGACGAGTGCAGGACGGCACTTACGAAGCGCTCCGAGAAGAACTCAGCGAAACAGCGGTGATTGAACTCACCTACGCGGTGGCCATGTACCAACTCCACGCGACGATGTGTCGAGCGCTTCGGCTTGAATTCGATGATGTAGACGAACGCATCGTCGAAGTGGCAGCCCCTACCGACGGTGACCAAGATGTAATGGGCGCCATCAGCATGCAAGATTGACGCAAATTATCGAGCCCTGGTTCTTTCAAATCTCGAGGCTAAATAGATCAGAGAAAGCATGGCCGTATTCCTCTGCAGATGAAACCAACGATCCCATGCCGACAAAGTCTTCGTCGCTCATCGATTTCCGTCCGTTAGCGATTTCTTCGCCGCCCCACCCACACACATAACGCAGACGGTATTTCGAGCTTGTCAGCGCCCCATAAATGGTTTCCGCTACGGACTCCGCTTGCACCGATGCCGCTATCCCCGCACTGTAGAACTGAAACATTCTGTCGTAATGGTCTTGGTATGCGGTCGGTTGAGGGTTGCCTTCGTTCTTTGGCAAGATTGCTGTGCGCGTTACTCCGGGTTCGACAATGTGTACTCGAACTCCGAAACCAATAAGTTCCTGAGCCAGCGCCTCACTCATTCCCTCCAAGGCGAATTTTGACCCTACATAAACGGTTTGCCCGATGTGGCCTATAAGGCCTGCGATGGAAGAAACCTGAAAAACGTGACCACTGCCGCGCTCGCGCATAGCTGGAACAAAAGCTTTCACACACCGAACGGGACCCCAGACATTGACATCCATCACCTCTTTGGCCTTTTCGATATCGATGTCTTCGGTAACTGAATTTAAAGCGACACCCGCGTTATTGACGAGAACATCCACTGAATCGCCGTGTCCATCGATCTCATCGGCGCACGCAAGAACCGAATCATCATCGCTGACGTCTATCTCTATAGCGGAGAGGTCGTAGTCCTTGGCTAGTTCTAGTAGTTTCGAGCCTTTTTGAAGGTCGCGCATTCCGGCGTATACCTTGTGTCCTTTTTGTGCAAGTAATAAGGCGGTTGCGCGTCCGAGGCCCGAGTTTGCGCCAGTAACTAATGTCACAGTCATGGTGGGACACTAGCGCCCACTAATTGTTGGTTGACGGACGACGACTGTTCGTCAGGTTCAATTCTGGATTCGCCTCGTTATGGATCAATTAGAACGCCGGGGTTGAGAATGCCGTTGGGGTCAAGGTGTTTTTTTACCGCTCTTAAAGATTGAGCAAACAACTCGGGGCGTTGAACGTCGTAGGCGTTAGGTCGGTGCATCCTGCCGACGGCGTGGTGATGAGTCGATGTTCCCCCGGCGGCGACTAAGGCCTCGTTCGCTGCGTCTTTGATTGTTTGCCATTGCTTGATCTCGGCCCCTTGGGAACCCATACCCGACCAGCTGTAATACGGTGCCGGCCCGTCGGGGTACACGTGGGTGAAGCGACAGGACAGTGAGTGGTGTTCGCCAAATGTCGCCTTGAGGGCATCACCAACCGCTGCTCTGACGGCATGATCGAATTCAGGCCATCGATCCCAAGTGATGGCCGTCTCAAAGGTGTCTGCAACGACTCCCAGCGAGGTCTCGACGCCGTTACCGACACCGATAAAGGCATCTCGCCAGGCGCCAACCGCTCCCGCTCGACCGGTCGGGTTTCCAGTTCCGTCATCGATCTGAATTTCGTCGTCTGTTATAAGTCCACCCGCGTCACGGGCGATTTCGACGGCTTGTGCGATGTTGTGGCGCTGACTGAGTTCTGCGCTTTCGAAAGCAACGATCACCAACGAGCTAATTCCGTCAAGACCTGCTGCTCTTTGAGCTTCTGCTGGATCAAGGATACGCAGGTTCGCTGGCCACAGCTTTGCCTGAACAATGTTCCTAACTGCTTCATATCCGGCTTCCCAGGAGGGGAACAAAATTCCCGCTGTCGCTCTGAATGACGGCCGTTTTTGAATGCGCATCCATGCTTCTGTGATGATGCCGAGAATCCCTTCCGAGCCGATGACCATGCGATCAGGGCTCGGGCCAGCACCTGACCCAGGTAAACGCCGCGATTCCCACCATCCAGCAGGGGTGATCATCCTTGTCGATTCGACAAATTCATCAATGTGGGTGTGATTTGTTGCGTAGTGGCCACCCGAGCGAGTCGCGATCCATCCTCCCAACGTTGAAAAGCGAAATGATTGAGGGAAGTGACGCAGGGTGTACCCGTGGGGCCGCAGCTGATCTTCGAGGTGGGGTCCAAATACTCCGGCCTGAATGCGTGCCGCCCGCGATACTTCGTCAACCTCAAGGACTTGATCGAGACCATCCAGCGATATCACTACTGTCGGGCCGCGGTCTTCAGGAGGGTTTAACCCCCACACGACAGAAGACCCTCCTCCATAAGGGACCGCCACATACTGATTCTCGTTACACCAATCCAATGTTGCAGCGACTTCGTCTTCATTGCGTGGGTGCGCCACAACGTCGGGAGGGTTAGGAAATTCGAGGTTGAATGCCCGGACTCGTTCAGTGAAATGGGCCCCGTATGTGTAAGCGACACGTTCTTGATCTGAGGTAGAACACCAGGCGCTTACGGCCTCAGGAACCTTGATTCGTGTTGCTCGTAGCTCAGCGTCTCCGGCTTTGGGAACAGGGCGCGCTGTAATCGCGGTTCCGTACCGCTCAGAGAGATCTTGAGCGAGTTGGGCTCTCTCGGCATCAGTCGGCTCTTCGGACTCCGTGCACCACGCCCAGAACGATTTACGATCCGTCATTATCAGTCCCTTTGCCTAAGCTTCGATTTGACCCTAGTTGAGGTATCGAGTCGGAAGGTCGGTGTAGCAGCTCTTTGGGGTTTAGCGCAGTAAATCTCCAGGTTGATGGCCGCTGAGCATGTCGTTGTAGTCGACTTCTAAGCGTTGTTGGAGCAGTTCGTGGAAATGGCGGAGTTTGGTTTCTTGATAGTCAGCTAGGTGAACTCGTTGACTGGCAAGGT
>Ga0315329_10000304_pt1 | contig 19393 bp, 16 predicted proteins | sample M150032315metaG_FD_203459 | JGI IMG/M metagenome (GOLD analysis project Ga0315329, IMG submission 203459) | Ammonia-oxidizing marine archaeal communities from Monterey Bay, California, United States - M1 500m 32315 | ecosystem: Environmental > Aquatic > Marine > Coastal | place: USA: California...
CCTTTGATTATAGGTATAGCTGTTGATGACACGATACACTTTATTTCTCACTACAGAATGGCTGTGGTAGTAAGCGGAAGTATGAGGCTAGCTCTTATTAATACCATTAAGGAGGTTGGTCAGGCCGTTACCTTTACAACTCTTATTTTGGGGTGCGGATTTTATATGTTAAGTTTTAGTGATCATTTGGGATTAGCTAAAATTGGAAACTTCGGCTCACTAGCTATTTTTGTGGCACTACTGTGTGACTTGCTGTTCTTCCCAGCACTGATTATGATATTTAAGCCTAAGTTTGGACAAAAAGATATAGATGATAATTTGAATTTTAGTGAGGTTAAGTGATGAGCTCTTTATCAAGTAAAAATGTGTACAGCTTTATAGGAATGATTTTTTTGGTATTTTTATTATTAATCACTAGTTCAAATGTCACAGCAAAAACAAATTTAAGTGCACGTGATATTGTTGAACTTGTTGATGAATCACGACGCCAAACTACTGACTCGGCCTTTACTAGAATGAGCCTTACTACCTGTAAATACGGGATCAGTAAAGGTAAATTAAAGTGCGCTAAAAAAGCAAGAATAAAGGTAATTGAAAGCGCCCAAGTAAATACAGGTGAAGATAACAAGGACGTTAAATCAATATCGATTGTATTAGAGCCTGCAAATGAGAGAGGCATTGGTATGCTTTCATTTAGTTATGATGATAGCGATAGAGATAACGAGACTTGGATTTATTTATCTGCTCTTGGTAAGGTTAAACGTATGAGTACTAGTAGTAGTGATGACGAGGATACAGAATCAGCAAGTCTGTTCGGTACTGAAATTACTATAGAAGATCAGGAGACCGGTAAGCTAGATGATTTTAACTATGAAATCTTAGGAGAGGGTAAGTTTAGGGGTCGTGAGGTAGTAATTATTGAATCGACACCAAAGCCACATAGACTAAAGAAGAGTCGTTACGGTAAAACTAGATCTTGGATTGATTCAGAGCGATTTATTACTCTTAAGGTGCAAATGTTTGATAAAAACAAAAAGCCAATAAAGCAACTAGATGCTGGTAAAGTTGAAAAAATAAATGATATTTGGATGTCACGAAGCTTGACCTTCATGAATTTAGTTACACAGACATTAACCAATATGAAGATTGAAGCAATTAACTTTAATATCAAAATTGAGCCTTCATTTCTAACTAAAAGAGCTTTAAATGATCAAGCATTTCGTGAAAAATATCTACTTGATTTGCGCGAACAGGCCAAATGAACGTGTTGTGATATTTAGTACTTAAGATGTGAAAGATATATAATTCATGACCTTTTTATCGATTACTATCCGGCTCATTTTATTTTTGTGTTTAATTCAAGTCAACACAATTACAGTGGCGGATGATGCTTTATTTGATGATGACCTGTCTTTTGATGTTGAGGGGCAAGAGTTTAGTGATTTTAGTGATGGCTCTGATGTTTTTGAAGTGGATGACAGTGAAAGCAAGGCTTACCCTGGTTTAGGATTTAAGTTGTCTCACAAGTTTTCCGTTGATCCAACAGATAATTTAAAAACAACAAAACAAAGAACTGAACTAACTCTAGACTTTAATGGCATCTTGCCACAGTCAGGTTATGGAGAGATGCAAATAAAAGCTAAACGTTATTGGCCTAACGACAGCGAATATAGAACTAACACGAGTGACTTAGAGATTGAGCGCGCATTTACCCAATTCAGTGCAGATAGCTTTAGCGTTAAATTGGGTAAATACACTATCGGTTGGGGTGAAATAGAGGGGGGCGCCCTAGACTTAGTAAATCCTGGGGGCAGCTTAACAGACCCTTTCCCAAAATCTCAATGGCTTCTAAGCACTACAAGTTATTTTAAAGATTCTAATTTAAGCACCTTCTATAACCCCAATCCTACAATAAATAAGATTGTAAATGTCGCCTTGAATAGTGACACTAACTCTGAATTTGGCCTTAGATTTAGCACAAATAATGATGGAGCCGATTCAGCGTTTTATTATGCCCGTCTTGTTCCTAATAGCGCAACAAAAGATATTGCTAATGGGGTGAGTTTTGCTAACCCTTATCATTTATTAGGTTACAGTGGCAACCAAACTTTTCAAGGCAATTTAATAAAGTATGACATCGCATATAAGAGTAATCTAGAACATAACCGAGCTAGTAATCTTGTCGAGGTGGATAGACTTGATTGGGGATTAGCGCTCGATATTCAGCAAGACGACATGCCAATAGTTTTTTCTATGAATTCACAACACCTGATAGATTACTTTCCTGACTTGTTGACACCATCTCTGATTCAAAATGTTAGCACCAGTAAGAATAACTTTAGCTATTCCATAAACGTAAACGACTCATTTGATGACGAAGACTTTAAATGGAGTGTTGCAGCGTCTTCAAATTACAATGGAGACATGAATCTACTTTCAGCTGGAATTGACTGGGATATAGATGATCAGTGGTCTTCATCAATCAGGGGTACACGAATCTCAGCCCCTTCGGATAGGGCATTCAGTTATTTAGATGGTTATGAGAGTATAGATGTAGAGTTAAATTACCAGTACTAGAAATCACAATGTGAAGTTTTATGCCTTACTGGAATGAGCGAAATGAAGTTATGGTAGAATTCAACGGCTTTAAATTCAAAAAAAATATATGTCATACAAAAAAGAATATAGACAGTCTATAGATAATCCATCATCGTTCTGGAGCGACAAAGCAAAGGATTTGGATTGGTTTGCTTTCCCTAAAGATATATTATCTCAAGACTCTGAAGGTATCCATCATTGGTTTGCAGATGGCAAAATGAATACCTGCCATATGGCTCTTGATTATCATGTAAGTACTGGACGCGGTGAACAGGTTGCATTAATATATGACTCTCCTGTAACCGAAACTAAAAAGACTTATACCTACACTGAACTTCGTGATGAGGTCGCAAAATGTGCTGGAATGATTAGAGATCAAGGTGTAGAAAAGGGTGACAGAGTCATTATCTATATGCCTATGATTCCAGAATCGGTTATTGCTATGCTTGCATGCGCCCGGCTGGGCGCAATTCACTCTGTTGTGTTCGGAGGTTTTGCTTCACCTGAACTAGCAGTTAGGATTGATGATGCCACCCCAAAACTAATTATGAGTGCATCTTGCGGGATAGAAATCAGCAAAGTTATTGCCTATAAGCCCCTACTTGATAATGCAATAGAGCTTGCTGAACACAAAGTACAAAAATGCATAATATATCAAAGAGAGCAATTGCTTGCAAATATGATAGATGGCAGAGATATTGACTGGTCTAGTACATGTGGAATTGCTACTGCGGCTGATTGCGTTGAAGTCCGAGGCGATGACCCACTTTATATTTTATATACCTCCGGAACAACTGGGAAACCAAAGGGAGTGGTAAGAGAGAATGGGGGACACGCTGTGGCAATGAAGTACAGTATGAGCTCTATATACAACACAAAACCTGGAGATGTTTATTGGGCGGCATCTGATGTTGGTTGGGTGGTTGGTCATTCTTATATTGTTTATGCTCCACTTCTTCATGGATGCACAACTATCTTATTTGAGGGTAAGCCGATAATGACACCTGATGCAGGTGCATTCTGGCGTGTTGTCTCTGAGTACAAAGTAAAAGCATTATTCACTGCACCTACAGCATACCGCGCAATTAAAAAAGAAGATCCTGATGGGGAACTAATTAAGGATTACGATTTAAGTTCACTAGAGACTTTGTTTGCTGCAGGTGAACGACTTGACCCTCCAACATATGATTGGCTATTGGACAACTTTAATGTCCCAGTTATAGACCACTGGTGGCAGACTGAAACTGGGTGGGCTATAGCCTCCAATATGATGGGCATTGAAAAGATGCAAGTTAAGCCAGGATCACCCACTGTTCCAGCTCCAGGATTTGATGTGCATATTATGGACGACAGTGGCAAAGAATTAAGTCACAACCAACAAGGAAATATTACTGTTAAGCTCCCACTGCCACCAAGCTGTCTGGCAACTATATGGGGAGATATTGACAGATTTAAGGATGGTTATTTAGAAGCCTTTCCAGGATATTATCTCAGTGGAGATGGTGGATATTTAGATGAGGATGGTTACTTATTTGTTATGGGCCGTACAGACGATGTTATTAATGTTTCTGGTCACCGCTTATCGACAGGAGAGATGGAAGAAATTATAGCTACACATAAGGATGTTGCTGAGTGTGCAGTAGTAGGTATATCTGACAGTCTAAAGGGGCAGGTACCTTTAGGGTTTGCTATACTTAAGTCTGGCGTAACTACCTCTAATACGGAGATTGAGGAAGGATTAGTAAGGCTAATGAGAGAAAAGATTGGCCCAGTCGCCTGTTACAAGGAAACAGTCATTGTAGATAGGCTTCCAAAAACCAGGTCTGGAAAAATTTTGAGAAAAACTATGAGGCAAATTGTTGATGGGGAAGATTACGTTGTTCCATCCACTATTGACGACCCAGCTATTTTGGATGAATTAAAACAAGTACTAGCAACTAAACAGTGAACGTTGAAACTGCACTATTGAATCGTAAATCTACTAGAGCATTTTTAGATAAAGAGGTCCCTGTTGAGGTTATAAATAACATTTTGGAACAGGCTAAAACGTCCCCATCAGGAGTGAACACTCAACCATGGCAGGTGGCTGTCGTTACTGGAGAAAGTAAGAACAGTATTGAAAAAAAAATGGAAGATACCTTCAGGTCTGGCATCAAGGGCGCTATGGAGTACAAATATTACCCCACTGAGTGGGGCAGAAAATACAAAGATAGGCGGAAAGCTTGCGGACTACTTTTGTATTCTACCCTGGAGATAACGAGAGAGGACAAGCAAAGACAGTTGAATCAATGGGCTGCAAATTATCGCTCGTTCGATGCCCCAGTTATGTTGTTTTTCTTTATGGATAAAGTTATGGAAAAAGGTTCATACGTTGATTACGGTATGTTCCTTCAGTCGATAATGCTAGCTGCAGTTGCACAGGGTTTGGCGACCTGCCCTCAGGCAGCGTTGGGAGAGTATCCAGAGATTGTTAAGAGAGAGCTAGGATACGCAGATGACATGGTATTAATATGTGGCATGGCCCTAGGTTACGAGGATAAATCTCACATAGTTAATAGCTACAGAACTGCTAGAGAGCCTCTCGAAGAGATTGTTCAATATTTCAGTTAGATACACTATATAAAGCAGTAATTTTCTAACTCATTACTGCTTAGAAAGATAAAGATATATCTTTATGATTTGATAAGCATCCAGCAACATATTCTGCTTGATCATCATTCAGCCTCTCCTGCATCCTAACACCTACAGTGTTTCTCAATGCAGAATCATATTCTTTTAGCGCTATAATTAGTTCAGATGATGCGCTATTACGCCAGGAAACTTCTGCATAAAATAATTCCAATCCTTGATTTAACATCTTGATCGCTTTTTCTATATCAGGGTTGCGCTTAATGGCTCGCCTAGATTTAGATATTTTAGATTTTATTTTGCTGGCGCCTGGTATGTTACCGAGCTGCTTCTCTACAAGCTTAATCTTTATCATTGCTTGTTCATTGGTATCAGTTGAAATTGCCCTCTCTAAAGAGATAATATCACCCTCAAGTGCAGCAAGACGATCTTTACTTAGAATTATATATTGTAAATCCAGTAATGCCTCGTATGCCTCGTCTACATTTCTGCGATACGATCTGCGAGCTTTGCTCTCAGCTTTAGAAAGTTTTAAATATTTGTCTCTGTACTGTTTCCAATCAGAAGGTATTCTACTAGCTATTTCATTTTTATTATTTTGCATTTCAAGAATGTCAGAGCTCAATTCTGATATTTTTATTGAGTCACTTGCAGTTAGTTTATCGTTAAGATAAATAATATCAATTCTTCTATCTATAGACTTAATGTCCTTAGCAATAGACTTCATTTTCTTTTCCAGTCTTCTGACATCTTCGTGTATAGGCCTATATTCAGGCACGAACAATGATAACTCCTTCTCAGCTTCTCTGATAGACTTAATTAGAGCGAAGGAGTTCAAAGCTTTTTCATGGGTTTGAGATAGACTATCTTGATACTTTGTAGGCAAGTAGCTTGTATCAAGGGATGCCGCCCTTTTAACGCTGTTACGTATAGCTATTTCCTCGTTATCATAAATCTCAAATAAATACTCCTCCAGGCATACCTGAAGTTTAGGATTTACAGGCGGGGGAGCAGCCTCTGAAGTTAGATAAATTAGTTTAGGCAGGTAATTAACTAGTGCAGGATAATATCCAGCGATAGTTAAGCCAGCAAGCTGGAGCATAATGAACGCAACAACACCCTTGTATATATGTTGAGTTCTTACACTTGGTGGAGCTACGCTTCGTAGATAGAACAAGGAAAAACCGAACGGCGGAGTAAGAAAAGATGTTTGCATGTTCATACCAATCATTACACCGAGCCAAACAGCGGTTATATTTGCTGATGGCTCTGCCAGTAATATTGGCGCAACTATAGGCACTACAACAACAGCAATTTCAATAAAGTCTAGGAAAAATCCAAGAAAGAAAATGACTGCCATAACCACAATGAACTGAGCCCAGAATCCACCATCAAGGCTAGTTAAAAAATCTTTAACAAGCTCTTCACCACCGAAACCTCTGAACGCAGTAGTAAGCATTGCAGCACCAAGAAGAATAACGAAAACCATCGAAGTTGTTTTTGCGGTCTCTGTCATGACTCCACGTAAAGTGTCGTCAATTTTATATATACGCCAAGCGCTCCACAAAGAGGAGCCAATAAGTACAGCTACAGAAATAGTTGCTAGAGTAACCCCAATCACATCAGAGGTGGTTTTAATATTCCTTACGTTTAGATCAAAAAAGTTCATAATAACACCTATCGATATAGTAGCTCCAATAGCAAGTATTGCAGGCAAATAGGTATTTTTATGATTTGGGTATAGTCTATATCCTCCCATAATTATTGCGCCAATCGCACCAATAGAGCCTGCTTGGTTCACCGTAGCGATTCCTAAAATAATTGAACCTAGAACGGCAAATATTAAAAACAGTGGTGGTACAAGTGCTAGAGATATTCTTACAAAAAACTTAAAATCATACTTACCCTCGGTTGGCACGGCAGGGGCAACATCTGGCTTTATTAAAGCATAAATTAAGATATATAGCATGTATAGACCGACCAAAACCAGTCCAGGAAAGAATGCCCCCATAAACATGTCTCCCGCACTGGTAGAGGTCACATCTAGTGCAGATGGTAAGATAAATTCTCCTGTAGCTTCTTTATACTGAGCTGCCCTAGCAGTGCTAGCTATATCTGAAGCGTTCGATAGCTGGTCTGCAAGAAGTATAAGTACAATTGATGGTGGAATTATTTGCCCTAGCGTGCCTGAGGCACAAATAATGCCACTAGATAATGATTTAGAATAGTTGTTCCTGAGCATGGCCGGAAGGGAGATTAATCCCATAGCTATAACGGTGGCCCCAACTATTCCTGTTGTTGCTGCTAATAGGGCGCCAACAAACACAACTGAAATCCCTAGTCCTCCTGGAACTGGGCCAAAAAGCTGAGCCATAGCAACTAACAGGTCCTCAGCAATCTTTGAGCGCTGAAGCATAATGCCCATAAAAATAAACAAAGGTACAGCTATTAATGTGTCACGTTCAACATCCCAATAAAGACTACGTAGATTTGTAACACCTGCAGTGAGCCATTCTACCGGCCCGCCTTGCACAAAAAAAGCGCTTATATCTCCTACTGAGATATAACCAGCAAGGGACGCTATACCTATAGATAGTATGGCAGAGCCTGGGAGTGCAAAAGCAACAGGGAAGCCCGATATTAGTGCACCCATCATAAGAACTAAGAGTAATATTAAAAAGTAAGTTTCCATATAGAATATAAATTATTTATTAGTGGATGAGGTATTCATTGACTATGTGTTTAGGTTAATTGTATAGTTGACGAATCTGTTGGTTTAATATTTTTATAATTAGAGTCTTCTTCACCGCGAAGATTTGCTAAATTGTCTAATGCATAACCGACAAATTGAACCATCATACTTACTGAAAAAATAATCATAAATCCAACCATTATGTATTTAACGTACATTCCGTAACCTTGCTGATATATTTCAAAGCTTATGATTGGACCGTTAAGGCTGCTACCACGAGTCCACATACCTGTAATAAGTATTATCCAACACAAAGGTAAACCGAGTACTATGCAGCCTACCAAATTAGTTATAGATTTTGCTTTTTTTGAAAATGAAGCGTACAAAACGTCAACACGCACATGACCTTCAGTTACTAGTGCATATGAACTAGCGAAAAGAAAAAGTGCGGCATACCAAAACCTTACTAAATCGCCCTGGAAGGCCTGCTCATATGAAAATATAAACCTTGTAAGTACAATTGTAAACTCTGCAACTACGACTAGTAATGCGAGCCAGATAAAGTCATTATTACGAGAGCGATATGCAATCAGTCCACCTACAATAAATAAGGGGTAAAGTACATACGTGCCTCGGAAGACGGACTTGCCTAATTCTGACGCAAGATTGTCTCCGACTACTAGTTGTAAAAAACCTTCTACTCTCAAAAAGGATATAGCGGTATCTATAATACCTATAAGGAATACTGCCCAGAATGCTGTTCTAATAATGTATGCAGAAAAGTTTGACCACAATTTAGCGTCATCTCTAAGTTTTCTGTGGTTAGTTAATAGCGCCCAAGCAAATGAAAGCACGAAGACAGATATTAATCCAATAAATTGAATCCATCCCAGGTTGGCTACATCATCAGAAAGAGGATTTCTTAGTGGCAAGAAGCCAAGCCATTGTTGGTGTTTAATAAAGCTAATAGGCCCTGGCCAGCCCTGAAAGAAAATCAGGTAATTATTAAATAAAAATAAAATCATGTAACCCACTATAGCTATAGCTATAGTGCGATAAATTACATTAGACATGAGCATTCTATTGTTAAATGTAAACCATTCTGACATAATTTTGTTTACAAATTAGATATAAAAAAATAAGCAGCTATTAACAAAAAGAGCTGAGCCCTGGGGCGCAGCTCTTTTTATCGTTAAGAAAAAAACTACAGTCCTAACACACGGTTACGTTGGGCAACATATGCTTGATCAGAGATCTTAGCCCATGCACCGACAGATTCTCTTGATGCAGCAAAGCTCTCATGAACACGATTAGCAAGGTCACTGTGTTGTCTAACTTCATCAAATACCTCGTCAGAAGCTTCACCAAAGCTGTCGTAAATATCGTCATTAAATTGACGAAGTTTTACGCCCTGCTCATTAACAAGTTTAGTTAATGCAGCACCATTTCTTGCGTTATATTCAGCCATCATCATTTCATTTTCATGTGCAGCTGCAGCCTTAATTATTGCTTGGTCTGAATCTGAAAGGCCTTCCCACCATGACTTATTCATGCCACATGCCAGTGTAGAACCAGGCTCATGATACCCTGGGAAGTAGTAGTACTTCGCAGCTTCATAGAACTTCATGTAGCTGTCATTGTACGGACCTACCCATTCCGTTGCATCGATAGCACCAGAAATTAGGTTTTCATAGATTTGACCACCAGGCAAAGAAACTGGAGATGCTCCAAGTTTTGCCAAAACGTCTCCACCAAGTCCAGGCATTCTCATCTTTAGGCCCTTAAGGTCATCAACAGAGTTGATCTCTTTACGGAACCAGCCACCCATCTGTACGCCTGTGTTTCCACAAGGTAGACACTTTAAACCGAATCCTGCAGCCGTCTCATCCCAAAGCTCTTGACCGCCACCCCAATGAATCCAGGCATTCATTTCGGTATATGTCAGCCCAAAAGGTACAGCTGTAAAGTAAGCCCAAGCTGGATGCTTTCCTTTCCAGTAGTAGTCCGCTGCGTGATATATTTGCGCATTACCTGATGCGACCTCATCGAATGAGTCAAAAGCTTTAACTCTCTCGTTAGCAGCAAAATAGTTGACCTTCATTCTTCCACCACTCATGGTTTCTAAGTTTGCAGCAAATCTCTGTGCTCCAGTGCCAAGACCAGGGAAATCCCTAGGCCAAGTACTCACCATATTTATCTCCATATGGTTATTAGCAATAGATGGTGCAGAGATAGTTGATGCTGCTACCGCACCACCAGCTGCTGCTGCTCCTTTTATAAATTTTCTACGATCCATAAGAATCTCCTCTTTTAGTTAAAAAGAAATAATAAACAAAAAAAAACATCCCTAAACAAGGCGATGCCTGCATATTATTTTTTTGTTACGAACTACTTGCGAAATGTTTTGTGAGTATTACTTTCACAAATAATTAAAACATAAGATACACCTTGTGACTTGACTCGTCAATCAAATACACGTATATATTTTTATCTGAACTTATTACGTATATTGATGATAAACACAATACACATATTAGTATAATGGTGATTCATATTCAAAAGCTTCTCAAACAATGTCTATAGATAAAATATACATTAGTGCGGATGAACTTCTTTCTGACTCTTTTAAGTTAGGCGTTCAAATTCATAATAGTGGTTTTAAGCCAGACTTTATCGTGGGTGTTTGGCGTGGAGGAACTCCAGTCGGAATAGCGATACAGGAAATATTGTCCTACCTAGGCAATGAGACTGACCATATTGCCATTAGGACCTCGTCATACCAAGGACTCAATAAACAAAAAAAGTCAGTACGAATACACGGACTAAGTTACCTTATACGTAATATTAATGCAGAAGATAAGTTACTTCTGGTTGATGATGTTCTTGATTCTGGAAAGAGCGTTAAGGCAATTATTGACACTCTTGAAGCTAAATCTAGAAAAAATACTCCGCACGATATTAGGGTTGCAGTGCCCTGGTATAAGCCAAACAAAAATACAACATCCATTGTTCCAGATTATTATCTTCATGAAACAGATGAGTGGTTAATTTTTCCTCACGAGTTGGAAGGCCTTACTAGAGATGAGATTTACATGAATAAACAAGGGCTTAAGGGAATTCTGTCTGAAGTTACTGTTTAGATCAGACTTCTTATATAAACCAAACCAAACAAAGTTTATCTCATTGTGATGTATAACTGTCAATAACTAATATATATCCACAAAATATTTATTCATATTGTGAAACAAATCAATAATTAATTACTGTATTATCTAATTCACGAAATTAACAAGTCTCACGATTATTTTGAAATAATTCTGATTTTTTAGAGTTTGTGAGTTGTTATTTCGTTTTAAGTTATGTTTTTATGTACAACTATAAGGAGAGATACAATATGAAAGATAATTCAAATAAACACACAGTAACTAGAAGGCAAGCACTTAAAGCAGGTGCTGCAGTTTCTGTTGCGCCTTTGATGTTCACTAAGGGTGCTTGGGCAGCAAATGACTTCACCAACAATCCTGGTAATTCTTCAACGGTTACGTTGGGATTTAATGTTCCACAGACTGGCGCATATGCTGACGAGGGTATGGACGAGTTAAGAGCCTTTAAATTAGCAGTTAAGCACCTTAATGGTGAGGGCGATGGTGGTCTTATGAACACTATGAAGCCTATGAACTTGAAAGGTAACGGTATATTAGGTAAAAAAGTTACATATGTAACCGGTGATACGCAAACTAAGTCTGACGCGGCACGTGCATCAGCGAAACGTATGATCGAGAAAGATGGCGTTATCATGTTCTCAGGAGGCTCATCATCAGGTGTTGCTATTGCCGTTCAGGGTTTAGCACAGGAGCTTGGCGTTATATTTATGGCAGGACTGACTCACTCTAATGACACTACTGGTAAAGACAAGCGTCGTTATGGTTTCCGTCACTTCTTTAATGCTAAGATGTCTGGTTCTGCTTTAGGACCTGTACTGAAAGAGGAAATGGGTACTGATCGTAAAGCTTACCATCTGACAGCTGACTATACATGGGGCTGGACTCAGGAGCAATCTATCCAGGAAACTACAGAGGGACTTGGTTGGTCAACAACAGCTAAAGTAAGAACTCCGGTTGGTGCAGGCGACTTTTCACAGTTCATTACACCTGTATTGAACTCAGGCGCAGACACACTTATTCTTAACCACTACGGCAAGGATATGATTAACTCACTAACTCAAGCAGTTCAGTTTGGTTTGCGTGATAAGAATGTTGGCGGTAAAAACTTTGAGATCATTGTACCGCTATATTCTCGTTTGATGGCTCAGGGTGCTGGTGATAATCTGAAAGGTATTCTAGGTACTGCTAACTGGGACTGGCAGTTACAGGATGAGGGCTCTAAGGCTTTCGTTAGGTCTTTCGGTAAAGAGTACGGGTTCCCACCTTCAATGGCGGCACAAACTTGTTACGTACAAACACTTTTATACGCTAACGCTTGTGAAAATGCTGGCACTTTCTATCCGCCTGAAGTTATCAGACAGCTAGAAGGATTCGAGTTTGATGGTATGGGTAACGGCCCGACTGAGTATCGTGCTGAAGACCACCAGTGCTTCAAAAACGTTCTGGTTGTGCGTGGTAATCAAAACCCTACAAGTTCATACGACTTGCTTGACATTGTTAAAGAAGTACCTCGTGCTGATGTTGAGTACGACGCATCTATCTTTGGCGGTGAATTAGGACCATACAAAGTATAGTTATGTTATATACTGGTGCTGGTTTCGAGAGATCGTGACCAGCACTTTTTTTGTCATTCTTTATTATAGATTTGAATAAGTTATTATGGATGCTGTATTAATTCAGTTATTAAATGGTCTAGATAAGGGCGCCGCTTATGCGCTTATTGCTCTTGGATTGACCCTTGTATTTGGCACACTTGGTGTCGTTAATTTTGCCCACGGCGCTCTATTTCTAATAGGTGCCTTTTGTGCGGTCACATTTCAAAAGATAGTCACAATATCAAAAAAAGTACTAGACCCTAATATCACATATTTTGATGCATATATAGAGCAGCCATATCTTGAAATATGGTTCGGAGAGACGGGCTTAGCGATTATAGATTATGCCGTCCCGTTATCTTTATTTTTAGCAATTCCAGTTATGTTATTGGTAGGTCTCGCTATGGAGCGAGGGCTTATACAATTTTTTTACAAAAGAACTCACGCGGAACAGATACTGGTCACCTTTGGTTTGGCAATCGTTCTGCAAGAAATTATACGCCACTTCTTTGGTGCTAATCCAATCCCAACGCCTGCACCCGATATTGTTTCAGGCAGTGCCCCTATAGGTTCATGGATAGGTCTTGGAGAAAGTTTCGTTTATCCATGGTGGAGACTGATATATCTTGTATCTTCCGTAGCAATTATTTCTTCAGTCTTTGCATTTCTTAACATGACCACTTTCGGTATGGTTGTGCGTGCCGGTATGACGAATCGTCAGATGGTTGGCTTTTTGGGCATCAACATACAAAGAAAGTTTACAATTATATTTGCATTAGCCGCGGTGGTTGCAGGTATAGCCGGGGTAATGTATGCCCCAATTCTTCCACCAGACTATCACCTAGGAATGGACTTCTTAGTTATCTCATTCGTTATCGTTGTTGTTGGCGGAATGGGCTCGCTTAGGGGCGCAGTCGCGGCCGGTTTTTTGCTTGGAGTTTTACAATCTTTAGCCGCTATGACAGCGGTAAATGCAATTCTTCCAGGGATATCTCAGATTGTAATTTATTTAGTTGCTGTAGTTGTTCTGTTAACCAGACCTAGGGGATTAATGGGCCGCAAAGGAGTAATGGACGAATAACTATGAATATATTTAGTAAAAAAAGTACACCTCGTTTAATGTTATTGTTTTCTATAGGCGTACTGACTATGCCTATATGGCTTGACCCTATAGGTGCGAGTTACCCTGACCTTCTTCAAAAATTTGTAATTTTTGGAATATTCGCTATTGGATATAATATACTTTTTGGGTTGACAGGTTATCTATCTTTCGGTCATGCAGTTTTTCTTGGTGTTGGTTCTTATACCGCGGTATGGTCTTTCAAGCTGCTAACAATGAACGTCATACCTGCAATTATATTTTCTACAATTATGGCCGGCCTAATTGCCGCAGCAATTGGCTACGTGAGTCTACGCAGATCCGGTATTTATTTCTCTATTCTTACATTAGCTTTTGCTCAAATGTTCTATAACTTAGCATACTCGGTATTGACACCCATAACTAACGGAGAGACCGGGCTACAATTAACAATGCACGATCCAAGAATTATCGATAATGCTCTTTCTAGGACTGTTGAAACCGGTTTACCATCTACTGATTTATTTGGCATCTCAATGAATGGGTACTCTGGTTTTTATTTTTGTGCAGTAATGTTAATAATTGCTTTCTATATTTATCTAAAGATATTTAACTCACCATTTGGAATGAAGCTTAAGGGTATCAAGTCAAACCAGAAGAGGATGAAGTATATCGGTAGCGATACTAGGCCATACCTGATTGCCGCATTCGTTATTTCTGGTATGTTTGCTGGTCTTGCTGGGTCATTAATGGCAGTTACCGACCCACTTGCCGGAGCAGAAAGGATGCAGTGGACAGCGTCTGGAGAGGTTATATTGATGACAATTCTTGGTGGCGTAGGTACAGTATTTGGGCCACTCCTTGGTGTTGGAATTATTAAATATTTAGAAAATATTTTTTCTGCAATAAATGAATCCGTGTTGCATAACTTCTTCTCGTTTATGCCCCAGTGGGGCGAGAACTCTCTAGTAGCAATAACAGCACCATTCGTTGGCGAGGGCTGGCATTTAACCCTAGGACTACTATTCATGCTAATTGTGATTTTCCTGCCGGGCGGGGTGATGGAAGGATTTCAAAAAATTAAAAGTCGTTTTTTTGACAAACAGAGTAAAGAAGATAGTAGCGCTTCAAAGGAGTCCAACAATGTCTAATACTGTCTTAAAAATTACCAATGTTAATAAATCCTTTGGCGGTTTACTAGCTCTTAATAACATTAATTTAGAGATTGAAAGGGGCACAGTTCACGCAATAATTGGACCTAATGGTGCTGGAAAGTCAACCCTACTCAATGTTTGTATTGGCCTATTAACACCGGACACTGGAGAGGTTATATTTAATGGTGGCGAAAAAATTATCGGTAAGAAGCCGCATGAAATTAATCAGATTGGACTTACTAGAGTATTTCAAACCCCTGAGATTTTTCCAGACCTGACTTTATTGGAAAATGTAATGTTGCCGGCACTTTCTAAGCGCGATGGTTCTTACAAGCTTTCCATCTTTAAGCAAATGTCAAGTGAAACTGAAATCGAATCTCAGGCGATCGATGCATTAAAAACAATAGGCATGGATGACAGGAGTAGTGATGTTATTGCAGCAAATCTATCAAGGGGCGATAAGCGTAGGCTCGAGTTGGCTATGTGTCTAGTACAAAAGCCTGAACTACTGTTGCTAGATGAGCCTACTGCCGGTATGGCGAGGCATGACACAAATCAAACTATTGAACTTCTTAAACAAATCAAACAAGGCGGTATGACAAAGATTATTATTGAACACGATATGCATGTTGTTTTTAGTGTCGCTGATAAAATTTCAGTTCTTGCGCGTGGAGCTATCATTGCAACAGGAACTCCTGACGAAATTCGAGCCAACCCTCTGGTAAAAGAGGCTTATCTAGGGGGTGCAGAGTTATGAGTGATAATATAGTAGCACCTGTTGCACATACAACCACATCTAAGGGTTCTGACCCTGCATTTTTTTCTTGTTGGGATTTAAAATCATATTATGGCGAAAGCTACATTGTTCAGGGCGTAAGTTTTGATATCCGTGAGGGTGAAATTGTTGCACTACTTGGCAGGAACGGTGCAGGGAAAACAAGTACACTGCGTTCTATAGCTAGGGCAACTCAGCCTGAATTGAGGAGTGGAGAGGTGTGGCTTGACCACCAACCGTTACACAAAATGAAGGACTACCAGGTAGCGCAATTAGGTGTAGCCCTAGTCCCTGAAGATCGTAGCGTTATTGGCGGACTTAGTGTTGAAGAAAATCTTAAGTTAGCTCAAATAGAAGAGCCAATAGGCTGGTCAGTAGAGCGCATATATGAACACTTTCCTAGGCTTGGCGAGAGAAAACATCAGGACGGTTCGACACTATCTGGTGGGGAACAACAGATGCTAGCAGTTGCACGTGCACTAGCTAGAGATGTGAAACTACTGCTCCTAGATGAGCCGTACGAAGGTCTCGCTCCAGTTATTGTTAAAGAGATTGAAAATATTCTAGTTGACATTAAGAAGCTAGGTATCACCACCATTATTGTTGAGCAAAATGCCGTTGCTGCACTCAGGCTAGCTGACAGAGCATTGATTCTTGATACTGGTGAGATTGTTTTTGATGGCACAGCACAAGAACTCCTTGATAACGAACAGCTCAGGCATCAGTATTTAGCTATCTAAAATACTTAGTATTGCATATATTTATTTTTGCAGTATTATCTTAATCGCTTTTTTTATTAATTATTAAGACTTTGATTGTCTTTACTGCTATCATCAGCGGAAATATTTAATAATTATTATAATTTTGTAATGACAAAACATACCAAGATTGCCTCCTGGCAGAAATACAATGACAGCTCTGGCGGTAAAAAAATCAGAACCATAAACCCTACCATTCAGAGCGGTTCAACAGTTCTATTTGAGAGTTATGAAGATCTCAGGCTTGCACAAAACGGTAAATATCCTGGTGTAACCTATGGCACAGGTGGGCTATCTACTCAGAAAGACTTTGAGGATGCTATATGTTTACTTGAGAATGGCCATTCATCTTACGCATTCTCATCGGGCATGAGCGCCATTGTGAATACATTAATGACGTTTACTCAAAGCGGAGATGAGGTCTTATTATGCGACAACGTTTATAGTCCTACAGCTATCTTCTGTCATGACGCCCTGCAAAAGTTTGGTGTTAAGATTACACACATACCCTCGAATGTTGGAGGAGAAATTGATAAATACATAACAAAAGACACCGCACTCATTTATATGGAGTCTCCTGGGTCTAATACCTTTGAGATGCAAGATATTCCAGCTATAGTTAATCTGGCTAAGAAAAAGAATATTGTTACTGTGATTGATAATACCTGGGCCACACCTCTTTATCTGAGGCCACTGGATTTGGGTGTAGACGTTTGTATCCATTCTGCAACAAAGTATATATGTGGATATTCCGATATATTGTTAGGCTGTGTGACCGTAAATGAAGAGTACTCTGATATGTACAATTCATTCTACCATTTACTTGAAAATTACACCAACCCGCATGACTGTTATTACGCACTTAGAGGGCTAAGAACACTTAAAGTGAGGCTCCGTGCACACGAAGAATCAGCCCTCATTGTTGCTAAATGGTTGCAAGAGAATAAACTTGTTGATCTAGTAATTCATCCGGGTCTGGAGTCTCACCCTCAACACGATATTTGGAAAAGAGATTACTCTGGATCTGCAGGACTTTTCGGTTTTGTGTTCAGGAAGGAGTACTCTGAAGAAGAGATGGCCTTATTTGTCAATAGCCTTAAAATGTTCGGTCTTGGTTTCAGCTGGGGAGGCTTTAAAAGTTTAATAACTACAGGAAAGTATCAAAGAGAAGGCAAGTTAAAATATGAAGGAAGACACATAGTTAGACTGAATATCGGTCTAGAGGAGGCCAGCGACCTCATTGAAGATCTAGAGAGTGGATTTAGTTTTTTGTCTGGTTAGATTCTAAATCAGCCAAATCTTCCCTTGTAGATGCTCGCTTTGAGCGCGGAATTTTGTTTGTTTTTTTGGCGGTCTTTTCATTGTGACTGATAATCTTATTGACTGAGATGAGATTATTAACGCTTTTATTTATCTCCTTGAAGGCTTTAGGCGCTTGAATCTCTATCATCTGTTGTACAATCCATTTACTGTCAACCTCAGTCATTGATTTTTGAATTTTTTCCGCAAAATACCTCAGGAATCGATAATCTGGCTCGCCATCGACGAACTTATATTCAGAATAGTCCTTGGAGCGCTGGTTATACACTTCAACAAATGATTTCCAGTGGTTACCCTCACCTATGCGCTCTTGTTTGTTTTCTTGGTAATAGAAGGCAGACTGTTTTGCAAGCTTATTGATGAGTTCTTGCCTCTGTCCGCTTTCAAGTTTTTCAAAAACTAAGCGGTCAATGCACTGTATGAGAAAACAAAGGTACTCAGAAATAACATCAAACACTTGCTCCTTTTCAATTAAGAAGCCTTCATTGATTAGATCTTCTAGATGATTTTTAGTAATGCGCCATGAATTAAAAGCCATAGCGCTACCGATATCTTCAATAGTTTTAACTGCTGTCTTGTGCCAGCTACTCTTAACCCTCATGCATACAGTTTAACATCAGAAGCTAAAAAAAATGCTTTACTGGCAACGATAGTTTTGGAATGATCCTAGGTCGTGAACATCTTTGAAGCCTAACTGTACCAAGTAATTTTTTGCAGTAGCTGCCCTTGCACCAGACATACAATACAAAATAATTGCCTTTGAACGGTCAAGAAAGTTGTCAGCTGCCATTATCGACTGTAATGGCAAGTTAATTGCATTTGGTAATGCTCCCTGTGAAAATTCTGCACTTGACCTAACGTCAACTAGTTGTGCGCCGTCTGCTAACAGTTTGCAAGCATCATTTCCTGTAAATGAATTGAACATAGTATAATCTCCTTTATTAAATTTTTGAGTGACTACATTTTTTTGTTAAGCACTCTATATTAGGAAACTATTATATAGTAATGTTAAGTAAAAAGCAACTAAAAAATGATCTTGAAGGGGTTGTTTTAGCACTAAAAAAACGTAATTTTTCTTTTGATACCAATGAGTTAGAGAGTCTCGAAGGGCAGAGAAAAATAAATCAAATAGAAACCCAAGAGTTACAAAATCTTCGTAATACGCAGTCAAAATCAATCGGCAAAGCTAAGGCAGCGGGTGAAGATATCGAGCCATTATTGTCTCAGGTGGCAGATTTAGGTGAAAGGCTTGATAAGTCAAAGTCAGATTTACAAATTATCCAAGACAAGATTAATGATATCGTAATGTCTATACCAAATGTGCCTCATGACTCTGTACCAGAGGGTGACTCAGATGATGACAACATAGAGGTAATGAGGTGGGGAGAACCAAAAAGCTTCGACTTTGAATTAAGAGACCATGTCGATCTAGGGGAGATGCATGGACTTGATTTTGAAACTGCTGCAAAGATTTCTAGTGCCAGATTTGCTGTGATGACTGGTAAGATTGCTAAACTACACAGAGCTTTAACTCAATTCATGATAGATCGGCATGTTGAGAATAATGGTTATACTGAAGCATATGTTCCATATCTGGTCAACTCAGAATCTCTAACAGGTACAGGGCAATT
>Ga0315329_10000312_pt1 | contig 18949 bp, 15 predicted proteins | sample M150032315metaG_FD_203459 | JGI IMG/M metagenome (GOLD analysis project Ga0315329, IMG submission 203459) | Ammonia-oxidizing marine archaeal communities from Monterey Bay, California, United States - M1 500m 32315 | ecosystem: Environmental > Aquatic > Marine > Coastal | place: USA: California...
CAGAGGAGGAGATGGGCTCCCTGAACGACGAGCTAGAGCAACTCTACAAACAGATTCACGCCCAAGACCCTGATATCTCAATGTGCCCCCCAGAACCGTCGCCACTGCGATTCTTCGACAGGGGAGGGATACCTGCTGAGACTCCAACTCATCCCAACGAGAGGGCTCGATGTGTTCGTTGCGACTACAGAGGCATCTGCGAGGGCTCGGATTACGAGTTGAACCTCCCCTTAGAGAGCAGGATCGAGAAATTCGGGCATGCATGGCCAGTGACACCCATCGGGGAGATAGTCACCAGGACTAGCATCGTCGGCGACGTCGTCGGCCTGCAAGGCCCCGAACTTCTGGATGACGGATCGATTAGCCTCCAGTTTACCCTCCAGGATGGCTATGACAGAGCACGCGTCAGACCCTCCAGACAGGGCAACCCACGCAACGTCACCAGGGGGATCTCCGAAGGCTCCCGTGTACGAGTGGACGAGGGGATGCCATCTATCTGGAGGGGCCAGCTACAGTTCGATCTGGACGAAAGATCGTCGGTATCCATTGCAACGGAGTCTGATGTCGCCCCCGTGGTCGAGGTGGAGACCAGGGTCAGCGTAGTGGGGCGAGTGTGGTCCATCGATGCCTATCCAGACGGGGCCAACGTACGCCGTTGGTCAATCACCCTGATGGACAAGACTGGTTCGGCCGCCTCCGTTGCCTTCAAGCAGTTCATCCCAGTATCGGCCGCTGCCATCTGTCGAGGGGATGAGATCGCAATACTGAACGGTGAGGTCGGCGAATGGGCCGGTAGGCCGCAGGTTCGGATTGGCCCAGGTGCTCGTGTCGTTATCCTCAGGCACTCCGAGGACACCATTGACTTCTGATTCCTACTGACTTGTCGGAAGGAAGGGGATCATCTGGGTCGCGAGTGCCTGGATATTCCTGGTCTGAATCCAAACGGAACCAGAACCATTGAAGTCCAGAGTGAAGCCCTCTCCACCGAACAGGAAGGAACCAAGCCCCTTGATTCTGGTGACGTTGTAATGAAGGCCATCTGTAAATGCCACCACATGTCCGTTATCGATCTTGATGGGTTTGTCAGGCGTAACTTCGATCTTCTTCATAGCACCGTATGACGAATAGAAGACCTTGCCCGGGACGTCAGATGCCTCGGCCCTCAGGAAGAAGAAACCCTCCCTCGAGAAGAGAGCCTTCGACCCCTGGAACTTAGTCGAGGTTTCCACGTTGATGGAAGAAGCCATGAATGCCCCTCCTTGCATGAAGAAAGCCTGGCCTGGCGAAAGGTCGAACGTCTCGATATCCCCGGGAGCAGATGGTGCCATGGAGATCCATCCTCCTGACGAACCAGCAGTGTATGTGTTTACGAAGAATGACTCACCGCCAAGCGCGCTCCTGACCATGCTCTTCATGAATCCGCCAAGACCACCGCCACTCCCCATGCCGGTCTTCATCTCCATCCCATTCGACTGGGCCACCATGGCTCCAGGCTCGACCTTGATTTGCTCACCCGGCGAGAGTTTCGCAGTCATTAGCGTGAAAGCAGGTCCGAATTCGTTTTCTATCTCCATGGATATGCACCCCAACCCGATGCCTATAGTTCTGCCTGACAACACCAAAGAAAGAAAAGTCGACGGTTGGCGGAACTGCCATGGCGACCTTCTCGCTGACTTTCAAACCCGGTGATTCCAGGGGTATGATCGTTGCAGTAGTCTGTTTGGTCATCGTTCTGACCGTCGACATTATTACCGTCCCATTGCACTATGAGCAGTGGCAAACGAAAAACTGGGACAGGACACCGGGTACAGTCGATGACATCTACATCTGGGAGGATTGTGGGGGGGAGGATGGTTGCACCTACGGGCTGAAAGTCGACTATAGCTACGAGGTGGATGGAATCATCTACAAAAGCGACCAGATTTCATTGGTAGATTGGGAAGACTCAACCGACTCCAGCCTCGGATGGAAGGAGGCCTTCGAGAGGGACCATCCGCGCTTTTCCACTATTGATGTGTACGTAGACCCCAGTAACCCCGGACGTAGCGTCCTAATTACTGGGTTCTCCATCGGCTCTGGCGCAATCACAAACATAGTAATACTCTCATGCTGCAACTTCTTCCTCCTATTTCTCGGCCTAGGCTCAGCTGGAAATGCAAACGCCAGAATCAGGACCAAATTGGAGAAGATCGGCTTCGGATTCTCCCAGGCAGATTGGCTGGAGAACTCAGAGGGGCCAGAGGATCCACCTCAGGAATACCCGGGAGAGCAAACTGACGGTGGTTCTGAAACCACCGAGGAATCATCCGAGGAAGTAGGCTGGTGGGAAGAGGATGATGGCGCCGAGAGAGGGATTTGAACCCCCGCGTCCAATGGACAGTGGATTTCGAATCCACCGCAATACCGGGCTATGCGATCTCGGCAGCGAAACGTCCACCTGCGAATCAGACATAAGGCTGACCCGACCTCATGCCCTTCGTGATCATTCAAGTTGAGCACCTTGGGGGGTCCGTCCAGGTCGAATCAAGCAAGTCCATTTCGGTCAGCGAGGTCCTTGAGAAGATAGGCGTCCCCCCATCTACCGTCCTCGCGGTCCACGAGGAGACAATCATCCCCCATACTTCGATGATCAAGGGCGACACAACGCTGGAGTTGGTGGTGGTCTCGTCAGGCGGTTGAGAGGTCGCCTCTGACGAACTTGATGTATCGCTGCTCCTCGTTCTCCTCGAAGGGGTGCTGCCCCAGGTTCTGCTGGTAGGCGATCCCGATCCACGAGCCATCCGGGCTCAGAACCGTCTCGAAGAAGTCGTGCAGCGCATGGACGTCTCCCGTCTGCTCCTCGTAACCGGTCACCACATGCAATGGCTCCGGGTCTGCTATGGTGAAATCCCAACTGTCGCCCTCAATCGGTGATTGCAGTGCCCCTGCGTACAGGAACCACTCCTCGCCTTCCACGTAGTCGCCATCCAGATCCCCATCATCGAAGTCCAGACCGTAGAATGCCAGTGAGACCATGTCTCCATCGCTGATGCTGACGAACGGGTACATCTGAATCCCATTGATGTGAGAGACGTTCCACGTGGACCAGTTCGTCCCGTGGTCGTATGAGATGGCGAACCTGATCTCCCATGGACCCGTGCTCCCGTTCGGACAGTCGGCCCACACCACTGCAACGGTGCCTCCCTCGTTGTTATTCACAACGGGGTACCCCTCGGGGCAATTACCCTCCCTTGTCCCGACGTCGACTGGAGGTGCCCATGTTCCATCGCCGAAACCCGTTCCCCGGCCATACTCATCGCTGATTCTGACTATGACGGTACCCGATTGGGTGTCCGCATTCTCCTGAGCGATGTAGACGTACGATCCATGCCTCTGGCTGGCAATCGTGCTCCATCCACCAGGTACCGAGTAGCATTGCGAGAATGTGTTCCCACCATCCTCAGAGTGGTAGTACCAGTACCTCCCAGAGTCGCCAGTGCATTCAGGGGGGGACGCACCAGAGTTGCCGAGGTAGTGGATGATGCCATCCCCCTGGGCCGCGACCCAGGGCCGGTCATCCGCTGCCATGGTATTCATCCTCTGACAGATACTCGTGGAGTATTCCGTACCATTGTCTTCCAGGGTGTGCCACCAGTTGTCTTCCAGAGTAGTGTCTAGATAGTACACGGTGTCCATCGCGTCTACGGAGATGTCACCCTCGTCCCCTAGGCACTCCGAACCTCCGGCCAGGTAGTTTGCGAAGAGCATGTTTCCAGGTGTTGGCTCGAAGTTCTCCCCATGCCCCCAGGTAGTCCCATTGTCGTATGAGGCCCAGAACCAAGATGCCCAGTAGTCCCAAGTCGTCTCCCTCCCATCCGTGCAGGCCCACCAAGGTCCTGGATCATCTGGATCCAAGATTATCGGGATCGGGGAGTCCTCTCCTCCCCATCTCAGGTCCTTGTGTGCCGTGATGAACATGTTCCCATTGCTGGTGATTGAGATGCTAGGCTCGTACCCGATTCCAAATTCAGGCAAGTTCTGTCCGTTGCTCTCGTCAATGCATTCCTCGTGCCTAGGCATGTATACGCTTTGATCCCACACGGCAACGACGTTTCTACTATCTTCACCACTGCTAGACCCGGATTTGGGCGATGCCACAATCGATTGGAATGCTGCGATGATGAGTATCGCAACTACCAGAATGGCTGCCGAGCCAGCTTTGTACGTCATCAGAATTCGGCTACCCGCAGGTTCGCCGACAATCTCCGCATCGATAGGGGCCTGCCCGACCATGACATCGAGACTAGGCGACCCCTATTCACGCTGACTCAGTGTTATCGTTGCTTGGCTCGCTTCCTGGCTGCCTTCCGCCTTCGGAGCTTCTTCTTTCGCCACTTCCAGCGTTGCTTCCCCTGTTTCTTCCAAGCACGGGAACCTCTCTTCACTGTGAATCATCCTCCAGTTTGCGAGTCCTTCCGACCTGCCACGCGTATATGAGCGATTCGTGATACATATCTAGATTAGGTGGTGGGCAATACAGGATTCGAACCCGTGTCACCGGCTTAGAAGGCCAGCATGATATCCAGACTACACCAATCGCCCGTGACCCTCTCCGGGAGTCTCACTTAGATGAACCCTCACTTCGTCTCGAACCTGCTTGCGCACTTCGGGCATCGTGTTGGCCTTGTCACTCTCCTTCTTTCCCAAGCGTGACCGCACTTTCCACAAATCCACTGCTCCTCGGGGAGTCCTTCCAGCACCTGTTCACGTAGCCTCATCAGGACCGGGGAGTCTCTTAGTTTGGGAGCAGGGGCAACCTTGCCAACTATCTCTGCATGCAAACCATCGTGATCCAGAAGTCCGGCAGCATGTAGAAGTTCATGCGCCAGAGTGTGGCGGAATAGTGCGGAGTCGTTGGTCAATATTGGGTTTATGGCAATGGTTACTGGCCCCCGGGGCACACCAAGCCTTCGCCTCCGGTAAATCTCGTGATGGTCGCATTCGAATTTTGTGAAACCCAACCTCGACTCATCCTCCTCGAGCCACTTCAGTTCCAATTCTCTCCCGAGGTGTTTGACAAAAGGAGCATCTTCCCCCTCCAACTCCTTAACCAGGTCTTCCAGCAATCCATCCGGAATCGCGGGCACGCCCCCATCCTCTTCCTCGCGTGACACATCAACCACTCCCCCACGTCCCCCTTAAATGAGCGTCGCAGTTCGTCTGCCCACTGGGCGTGTGGCGCAGCTTGGAAGCGCGCTTCCTTGGCATGGAAGAGGCCCCGAGTTCAAATCTCGGCACGTCCACCATTAATCTCTGACTCTGAGAGAAATGGCTCAAGAATCAATTTCCTAGGAATATAATTTATTATCAACCCCCCAGAACAGCCAAAAGACCCTTTTCCTAGGGTGATACTAAATACGAACCATAGTCTCAGTAGGGCGATGAAAGCGAAAGCGAATGCTCTTCTTTTATGCACACTGATGATTGCATCGGCCCTGGCGGGATGCGCTGGGGACGATGACCCGACCGTTGAGGACCTAGTTCAGGGATGTACCGACATGCGAGCAAACAACTACGACGCTACTGCACAGATCGATGACAACTCTTGCGACTACGGGATGGTACAGGCAGACATTATGTCTGCCTACGCCGCGGGAACCATGGACTTCGTAAACGCTAGTTACGAGTTGGAGAAGTCGAGAAAGTGCCGTGAGTTGGGATCGAACAATCCCTGCGAGGTCGTTGAGATGTCCATTGGTGACGCCTCGACAATCGACCCTCACGACGCCTACGACTCAGCTTCTGGTGACGTGATCGAGCAGGTCTATGACACCCTCTACAGGTATGCTGGCGATGGCACGGGTAACGCCATCATCGAGCCAAGGCTCGCAACAGGATACACTGTCAGTGCTGATAGCTTAACCTACACCTTCACCCTACGTGACGATGTTTACTTCAGCAACGGCGACAAGATGGAGGCTTCAGACGTCGTTTACTCATGGTGCCGTGTTCTAGGATACGGATCTCCTGACAGCCACGTTGGATGGATCCTCGAGCAGAGCTTCGACTGCAACGATGCTGACGGAAACCACAGTGACACCGGTGGAGCAAGCCTTTCGGTTATCAGCCCCACCTCTTTCTCAGTGACTCTGTTCGCACCATCGTCTGCGTTCATCTCCACCATCGCCTACACTGTGGGCGCGGTGATCAATGCTGATCTATGCGAGGCAAACAGAGTTATCGAGACGGATGTCAACGGAACCGTCACCTCCGATGACTACTGCCACGCTTGGATGGACGAGGGCCCATACGGCGCTGGAACCAACGCTTTCATCGTACAGTCATGGGTTCGTGAGGACAGGCTCGTCCTCGTACCAAACTGGATCTACTGGGAGGCCGGCGATTACAACATCAACCGCCATACTGTCTCCATAGTGACAGAGGCATCGACGAGGCTACTGGCCTTCACCGATGGCGAGGTCGACTTCGGCAGCGTCAACATCGAGGATCTAATCAACTTCTGCTACATCGACGAGAACGGCAACGGCGCACTAGACGCCGGAGAGGACGCAGCACTCGACGACAAGCCGAACGTAGCCAGCAAGGATGGGTACATCTGCACCTACAGGGAGACCTTCACAACGACTCTATCTGCCTTCAACCTTCACCCGAAGGCTCTAGACGCTGGTGAGGACACATCCAACACGGACGCAAACTCGTCACTCGTGCTAAACCACGACTCTAATGGAGACGGCACCATGGACATGAACGTCATGGAGACGGCTGCTCTGCGTGAGGCAATCTCGTATGCTTTCGACTACGAGACTCACCGAAGGGAGACCTACGACAACTCGCTGGCCCCACAGTACGGACCGATTCCAACCGGATTCCTGTACGCTAGCACTCAGACCGAGACCTTCACCTATGACCTGACCAACGCTGAGGCAATCCTGGAGGACGCAGGATTCATCCGCCAGTACGACTGCACGTCGCTATCCATTAGCGGCGCACCTACAGTGGTCGCTGAAGCTGCCAGAACTGGTGATGAGTGCCGCCTACCGAACATTCTGCGCGTCATGGCTAACGAAGGCAACGACTACCGAATTGCCATGGCAGGCCAGATCGCAGAGGCTCTGGGAACCATCGGTGTCGCCACCGCTGGTGACGCAAAGCCATGGGCTGAGTATCTGACGATGTACTACACCAAGACCTGGGACATTCGCTTCAGCGGATGGGCACCTGACTACCTGGACCCTGACAACTACTGGTCACCGTTCGCGGGCGGCGACTCCATCGGCGGCGACGCCTATGGAACCGGATACGAGAACTCGGCAGTCAACGATGCCCTCGTAATTGGCAGGACCTCTCAGGATGACGCCACACGCGAGCAGGCGTACTTGGATGCCTTCGCAGCTTGGACCGCCGATCCAAACATGATCATTATCGGTCAGTACAACGGAATCGGCGTCAAGCACGACGACATCTGCAGCCCACCATACGCTGCTATCGGGTCGGCCCACTGGTTCGACTACGACAAGCTACCAATGGTCGACGGCGCACTAGTCGGCTCCTGCTAGGAAAGCCTAGCTCGAGAAACGTAAGGCCGGCGGCAGACTCTCCCGGGAGTCTGCCGCCGAGCCGAAAAAGTTTCGAAATCGAAACTACATCAAGTAGGGCTCGCGGCAACTGTCATAGGGCTGCGTCTCGACCGAAGCCAAGGGGGCAACATGAAGCTACACGAGTTCGTCGTCCGACGTTTGCTCCTGCTAATTCCAGTGATTGTTGGAGTGGCTGTATTCACCTTTGCAATCGCGCACTTGATTCCTGCGGATCCTGCTGCCGCCCAATGTGGCGATAAGTGCGGCATCATCGTCGGCTACACGGAAGACGGGCAATCCATATCGGCATACGAGGCCAATCGCGAGAGACTTGGAATGAACCAGCCCGTAAGCGTCCAGTTCGAGAAATACATCAATCGACTATTGGACGGGGACTGGGGGGAGTCAATCACCTATCACAGACCTGTCTTGGACGTGGTCAAGGATGCAGCGCCGATTACTCTTGAGATGTCCTTCTTGGCCCTAATGATTGGCTATTCAGTTGGGATCACGTTGGGTATTCTGAGCGCTGTCAGGCAGGATCAGATGTTCGACCATGTTATGCGCTTCTTCGGAATAGCCTTCGTCAGCCTGCCGATCTTCTGGTTCGCAATGCTGCTCCAGCTCTACTTCGCCACAGGTTCTGAGAACGGGGGGATATGCGACCCAATCCTGGGTACTAGCGGAGGTTGCTTCCCCATCTACGGCAGGCATGACACGAGCTTCACATATCCCGAAGACGGTTTCGTGTGGTTATACCCCGCAGGAGGCACTGGCTTCCATTTGGTGGATAGCTGGTTCGTTACCGATGCGAAGCTAAGCACCCTCCCTGATGACTTTGATTCTAGAGGGCTGCTCTTCAAGGACACCTTGATTCATCTGGCACTCCCATGCATCGCACTGGGAGTATCTTCAGCAGGGTCACTCCTGAGGTACATGAGAGCCAGTTTGCTCGAGGTCCTGAACGAGGACTACGTGAGAACTGCTCGTGCAAAGGGACTGTCTGAATCTAGGGTAGTCCTAGTCCATGCATGCAGGAACGCGCTGGTCCCCATCGTCACCATACTTGGATTCTCCATTGGCGGAGCGATAGGCGGAGCCGTCCTGACTGAGACTATCTTTGCATTCAACGGGATGGGGAGAGTGGCAGTTGAGTCGATCAATTACCTAGACTTCGCTGTGATAATGGGAGTAACGCTCATCACATCGATTATCTTCCTACTCTCCAATCTAATCGTCGACATCACGTATGCAATAATAGACCCCAGGGTGAGGTTGGAATGAGCCGAGAGGATAGTAAGGCAGATCGGATTGACCCCACGTCGGGGGTCAAAGTCAGTGAGTATGACGCAGAGGAATCCTCCTCCGACTCATCGAACAATGCATGGTACAAGAGGACGATTTCACTGCTCGCGGTCAAATGGGGAAGGGGGGAAGGAAATCGTAAAGAGAGCCTGCGTAGGCTTCGTGTGTCGATTTCCCAGTCTGGTAGTGACTTGAGGCGTAGTTGGAAGATATACCGGCGCTCACTTCTGGCCATGTTGGGGCTATTGATGGTCGTATCCGTGACTTTGATTTCTGTTTTCGCCGATAGAATAGCTGTCGAGCACCCATACCGTAACCTCCAGGACACGGAGGACTTGTGGTCGATAGACTACGAGCCAAGGAGGGCCGCCCCCTTCTCTGAGGAATGCGACTGGCATGAGCAGAAGATAGTCACGAATACCAGATCAGCAATATTCTCAGAAGAAGTAGTGGCTGAGTCCCATAACAAGGTCGGAGACGACAACAGATACTATCGGGACACCCTTCTGGTGAAGAAGATAATCAAAATCGAAGATTCTAAGGGGTATGATCTGAACTCATCGCTCCTATACATCCACCCATCTAACTCATCAATACTAGTCCTTACTCCTGAGCTCTACAACAACTCAACCCTACATCTAGGGGTCTGGATTACCTACGAATTCGACAACCAGGACATGCATCACTCATGGCTTCCTGATGGATACGACGTCTGCATCTTCGGAACGACCGATTCTGGACAGGATCTGTTCAGCAAGGTACTCTATGGTTCCAGGGTGTCACTGAAGATCGGCTTCACCGTCGCGTTACTCACCGTCACCATCGGAACAATTGTGGGCAGTGTCAGCGGATACTATGGGGGCAGAACAGACGAGGTGATAATGAGGATATGTGACATCTTCTTCGCTGTTCCCGGGCTCATTCTGGCCATGGCTTTCGTAGCCGCGATGGGTTCTGTCACGAGCTTGACAATTCCCGTCTGGCTGGGCGTAATCCTGCCACTGCTATTCCTGGCTACCATTTCTCAATCATACATCGCCTCTACCATTTTCGAAGATAATCGAATCACCGATCGCGCGATGGGCCTCCTATTACGGCACCGTCGATGGCTCTATGGGTCTCTTGGATTTCTGTTCTTCGTCGGCCTAATCCCGAATGATCCGATCACAGGATTAGAGGCATCTTGGCCCTCGTTCTTCGGTATTTCTGACAGTAGTACATGGAGACTATCCGCCTCTTTCGCGATCATACTACTATTTGTCTTCATCACTTTCGCAGATAGGAGGTTCGTTGAAAATTCGAATCTCGATGGCGTAAGTGAGAGGATAACCAACTCCCTTGATTGGACAAACCCGTGGCTTTATCTCACTCTGCGGACAATCGCGATCTTCGTAGCCATTGTAGTGCTGTTCCGATTCACTGGCACGGATGGGAGCGAAATCACTCTGATCAAGGACTTTGATAGGCTTTGGAAGATTCAGGCAGCACTGATTTTAACGGGATGGCCCGGATATGCCAGGCTAATCAGGGGGCAGGTCCTATACGTGAAGGAGATGAACTTCGTTGAAGCAGCTAGGAGTGTTGGAGCTCCCCCGGGGAGGATAATGTTCCGCCACATCCTGCCCAACGCATGGGCACCCCTTCTGGTGGCCTTCACTCTCGACATCGGGGGGACGATACTTTCCGCATCAGGACTCTCCTTCATTGGATTGGGGGCTAAGACAGGTACTGCTGAGTGGGGGATACTGGTCTCCGAGAGCCGCCGATATTTCCTTGACTACCCGCACCTGATGATGTACCCGGGCCTTGCAATCGCCGTAACCGTTCTCGGATTCAACCTACTAGGCGATGGTGTCAGGGATGTCGTGGACCCAAAGAACAGGAGGTGAGAAGATGTCGGAAAGCTTGCTGGAGATAAGCGGTCTCAGAGTCCACTTCGACACACTTGATGGCCAAGTAGAAGCACTCAACTCCGTTGACTTCCAGGTCACGAAGCAGCAGATAATGGGCCTGGTGGGAGAGTCAGGATGCGGAAAATCAGTAACTTCACTGGTCACGATTGGTCTGGCCACATGTGAGGTCGACGAGGGGAGTGTCAAGTACGAGGGGAAAGAGCTCCTGTTCCGAGACTCAGAGTCCAATACGAAGATCAAGAAAATATCTGGCCGCATAGTTGTAATATCCATCCTGCTTTCCATCTTCGGTCTTCTCTGGACTCTAATTGACCCCATCCAAGGTAGAAACATACTACTTGGATCATTGACAGTATCAACTGTTTCGTGGCTGGTTGGATTCTTCTTTTCCAAGGACTCTCGTACACATGAGAAATTCATGCGTTGGGTTAGAGGAAACGAGATTAGCATGATCTTCCAGGAGCCCATGACTGCCCTGAACCCCCTCTATTCTGTGGAGAAGCAAATCTCTGAGGTGATGCGTGAGCACGATCGTCTAGTAGAACCAGAGACTCCGACAATCAACCGAATAGGTGAGGCCATTTTCAGCCCATTTTCTCTCATCTACCGAACAGTAGTATCCAAACCGCAATCCGCCGCGATTTTCCTTTCCACCGCGGCTTTCGTGATACTTGCGCATAGTCGTGGTTTTGCAGAAGAGGCGCAATCATGGTCACCATCCCTCATTCTGGCAGTCCCTATTCTCTATTCATTCTCACAAATCTCGAAGGCAAGATCACTATTTACTGAAGAAATGACGCTTGAAGAGAGAGTATCCATGGAGACAAGTTTTGGATCCGGATTCTCCATGGATAGGGTGGATACAACTACTGGCAGCGTGTTCTCTGAGTATAGGAATATGGGAACTGTAACTTCGGGTTATGAGGTGTGGCTGAGAAATCAAAATCCATATGTCTGGCTGTTCATGCACCGTTTTGGAGTATCCTTGCAAGGGATCCCAGTCGCATTGGCTGTCACGATAGTCGTCTTCCTCATGCTATGGATGCCATTCTCGGCCCTGATGGGTATGGCAGTAATCTCTACCTTGCTTGTCCTACCAATTGTCATCTGGCTCGATTTCCTAAAACTTGACCCTGCCCATTCCAGACAGGTCCAGGAAATTCTGGAAGATGTCAGGATCCCCAATCCAGAGGCAGTTGTGAAGATGTACCCACACGAGCTCTCGGGAGGAATGCGTCAGAGGGTCATGATTGGGATGATGATGTCCTGTGAGCCAAAGCTCCTTATCGCAGACGAACCAACAACTGCTCTTGATGTAACCATCCAGGCCCAGATCCTCAAACTGATGAGGGATTTGCGCGATGAGAAGGGAACCTCAATCTTGCTCATTACTCACGACCTTGGAGTAATCGCAGAGATGTGCGACGACGTCACAGTGATGTATGCGGGCCGGGTGGTTGAGAGGGCCCCCGTGAATGAGCTATTCGCCAACCCCCTGCATGCATACACGAGGGGCCTGATGGCTTGCACCCCAAACATCGCATCCACTCGGAAATCAGTGCTCCCGGCAATTCCTGGTCAGGTCGCCAATCCTTCCGATTTCGTCAGTGGGTGCCGCTTTTGTCAGAGGATGGAGAGGCAGGGGGCGACATTGACACGCCGCCCTGAGATGATTGAGGCAAGTCCGGGACACTGGGTAGAGACGTGCACTATTTGCATGGACGAGACGAAGGACAAGTGGGAGTGAGAAAATGACGGAAAAATCGCTAATCGAGATCGAAAACCTGAGGAAGTGGTTCCCAATCAAGGGGGGTTTCCTGTCTCAGACGAAGAAGTTCGTTAGGGCCGTGGACGGGGTCAGCCTAGATATCAAGCGCGGCGAAACTCTCGGCATTGTCGGAGAGTCTGGATGCGGTAAGACCACACTGGGCAGGGTCCTGATGGGGCTCACCCCAATTACTGACGGTTCGGTTCGCTATTCTGGAGAGGATATCAAGAAGATTCCCAACAAGGAGGTCAGGCGAAAGATGCAGATCGTTTTCCAAGATCCAGGCGGTTCGATGAACCCCAGGATGTCGATTCGCTCGATTGTCGGGGAGCCTCTCCTTGTGAATGGCATCTCGGACGCAGCCGAATTGACACAGAGGGTTGCTGAACTCCTGGACTCGGTCGGACTAAAGCGGGAGCACATGACTAGATATCCTCACGAGTTCTCAGGCGGCCAGAAACAAAGGATAGCCCTTGCACGTGCCCTTTCACTTGATCCTGAGTTCATTCTGCTCGACGAGCCAACCAGCGCATTGGACGTCTCTGTTCAGGCTCAGGTACTGAACCTGCTAGAGAGCATCCAGAAGAACAGAGATCTGACTTTCGTATTCATATCCCATGACTTGGCCGTGGTAAGGCACATTTCTGACAGGGTCGCAGTAATGTACTTGGGCAAGATTGTCGAGTTGGCTGGTGCTGATGAGATTTATCGGAATCCAAGGCATGCTTATACCAAGGCCCTGATCTCTGCAATACCTAATCCTGATCCGAGAAATAGGAGAGATGTGCCTCCTGTGGAGGGAGATGTTCCGTCCCCCATCGATCCACCTCCCGGTTGCGCCTTCGGGCATCGCTTGCAACACCCGAACTGGGAGAAGAGCATCACCATGGACCTGTCTCTTCGAGAGATTTCACCAGAGCACTGGGTCCAACCATGTCCCTGTTGCACCGAAGTTCCTCCGGAACCCACTCAAAAAAGGTGGTGGCCAGAGTAAGCTCAGAGAATAATCGAAAACCACCACCTTTGGAGAGAGGGGACTGAATGCCAGAGAGTATCGAAAGCCCCGATGACCGAGAAAAGCCACCCTTCTTCGACAGTAAGAAGGAGGCAGAGTCTTCCTTCTGGAGACTAAAGAGGGCATCAGACGATTGGCGTGAGAACCGTCTGAAGAGGGTGTTTGCGCAGGAGGATGAGGGATTCCTAACCACTCTGGGAAGGGTCGTCTACATCTCCGTATGCATCCTTTTCGATGGATTATTCCTCCCGGAGATCCCAGTTAGGATGGGCAAGACCACATTCTCCTGGCTCATCTTCTTCCTTGTTCTTGTAGTAGTAATCAGATTCCAGCGGCGCCTATATACAAATTGGTTCTCTGTCGATATTAGTCAGATTGACTTCGATCGACCTCGATAGGGAAGAGTTCCGAATCCACCCTATCGAATCTCCTGAAAGAGGGGACGACCAGTCCAGCCATGGTTGTGAGGACCATGACCGAGACTGCGACTGCAAATGTGGTTAGGACATTGGTTTCCTCGATCATCCAACCGCCCATTAGTGGAGCAAAGGGGATGAAGATCAGAGAACCTATGGCATCCAGCGAGTTCACCCGTCCCCTCAGGTGCTGGTCAACGCTATCCGACATCGTGGTCCGCCAAATCACCCCCAAGGTCCCCCCGAGAACTCCTTCTAGGAATACGAAAACGAGAATCAGTAGGAAGGGAATTGGCATCGCCCACATCAGCATGCACCATGCTATCCCTCCGATGAGGACATAGAATACCAGTCCTCGGACTTCTTTCGATACTGGCCGAATGCCTCCAATGGCAGAACCGATCATCGCCCCACCAGCCCCAATCGCATTGAAGGTCCCGAACTCCTTGGCACCCAGTCCATTGTTCTCGATGATGAATGGGACCCCAATCTCGATCGCAGAATCACCAATGTGCCAAATCATGAACATCACTATCCCGGCGAATAACCATGGTTGGGTCTTCACGAACGCCCATGCCTCCGTAACTTCCTCTAGCAGGTTTCCTTCTTCCTCACGTTCTACGGGAATTTCGGATATGGTCCAGAGAACTGCCCCACTGAAGATGAATGTTATAGCGTCAATCAGCAGACAGGCTTCAATACCCCATATTGCCACTGTGAAACCCCCAATTAGAGGCCCTAACATCCAAGCTGCCGTCATTGCCATGCCCCTTATCGCATTGGCTTGAGGGAGTAATTCCTCCTCCACCAGATCCGGAACTAGGGCTCCGATAGCCGGAATCGAGAACGCTCCAGCCCCACCTGTAAGGAATGTGACAACCAGCAGAGTCTCAATCTCTCCGAATCCTGCCCACAGGAAAATAACTGCGATGCTCACCAGGAGAGCCTGGGCGATGTCCGCAACGAGTGCCACCGTCCTCCTCGGCATCTTGTCAACGACCATCCCACCATACAGAAGGAGGGGGAGATGACCAAGGAAATACGCAGTGAAAATCAAACCATACGCCTTGGGGCCGCCGATCTGTGCCACCGTCCATCCCATGCCGATGATGAAAATCGATCCGCCGAGCATGTTCACGGCATTCCCCAGCATCAATCGGCGAAATTCGACTATTCGCCATGCTTCGGCCAAACTCATGAGTGCACTCCGTAGAATCCCTCTATTCAATCCACATGTCGAGTTCGGGAGAAATTGCCCATTCACTGGTGTTCAATTGAGCGAATTTTTCCATTTTGTTTGAGAATATATTATCATTTGATTAATATATATGGAATATATTATACGATAAAACAAAATTATACAAAATTGTAATAAATATTTCTAAAATATATATTATTTTTTGTTCATACGTTCAGATTATAAACCATCTTTTCACGGGGCAAGTCCATGGCAACTAAGTCGAAATTAGAGTACATATGGCTGGATGGATTTGAACCAACGCAGAGCCTCAGAAGCAAAACAATGATCGAGACAGATTTCTCTGGAAATCTAGATGATTGCAAGATGTGGTCATTCGATGGCAGCTCGACTCTGCAGGCAGAAGGGGGGTCTTCGGATTGTCTACTCAAACCAGTTGCAATTTACCCTGACCCTGACCGACTGAATGGTTATCTTGTAATGTGCGAGGTATACAACGCCGATAGTACGCCCCATCCTACCAATGGCCGTGCTACAATCGACGAGGACGACGATGACTTCTGGTTCGGTTACGAACAGGAGTACTTCCTATGGGATCCCGAAACGAATCTCCCACTGGGCTTCCCTAATGATGCAACTGGCCAGGGGCAGTTCTATTGCTCCGTTGGCGCCGAGAACGCATACGGAAGAGAAGTCATCGAGACTCACCTGGACATGTGCCTCGAAGCAGGCATCAATGTCGAGGGAATCAATGCGGAAGTGGCCGTCGGGCAATGGGAGTTCCAGATTTTCGCCAAGGGGGCAAAGAATGCTGGAGACGAGGTTTGGGTCGCTAGATACCTGGCAGAGAGGAATGCCGAGAAGTACGGACTCGCCATAGAGTTGCATCCTAAGCCACTGGGGGCAACAGATTGGAACGGCTCTGGGATGCACGTCAACTTCTCCGACACTACTCTGAGGACTTGTGGCGACGAGGCGACATTCAACAAGGTCTGCGATGAATTCAGCAAGAACATCAAGAAACACATGGATGTCTATGGTGCCCACAACGAACAGAGGCTAACCGGTCTGCATGAGACGCAGTCAATTCACGAGTTCTCCTACGGAGTCTCAGATAGAGGCGCCTCTATCAGGATTCCAATCGGAACGGTTGAAGATGGGTGGTGCGGAAGGCTGGAAGACAGAAGACCATCTTCGAATGGTGATCCATACAAAATCGGAGCCGTAGTGATTTCCACAACCAAAGCTGCCTACAACTAGGTTAGCTTCTGAGATAGCCGACTTCTCGCATCTTGCTCCAGACTAGGGCGAAAGCGGGAGAGAAAACTTCGCCCCTAGCCTCTAGTTGTCGATCTACAACATCCCCCGGGAACCATCTTATCTCCGAAATCTCTTGCTCGTTCACGGAGAATGGCCCTTCGTAGAGTGTCCTGTATACCCATGTGAACTCCTGAGTAGTTTCTTCGCATGCATCTATTTTGAACAGTTTCTCTGGGGTCTCACCGAGAACTATCCCAATCTCCTCCAAAGCTTCTCTGACAATGCATTGGTCATACTCTTCGCCGCTGTCAACATGCCCCGAAACAGATGAATCCCATCTTCCTGGGAATGTGTCCTTCTCATACGATCTCTTCTGCAATAGAACCCTCTCCGTGGAATCGAACACTAGGAGGTGAGCAGACCTGTGCAGAAGACCCGAACTATGCACTTCTTTCCGACTAGCCCTTCCTACTACAGTGTCCGACTCATCCACGATGTCGAAGATTTCTTCTCCCATCACGGCTCCTTTCTTCCTTCTACAATTGAAACTACCTCGTCTGCGCACCCCCATGACAAAGTAACTCCGGCACCTCCGTGGCCGTAGTTGTGGATCACTCGAACACCGCCAACATCCTCCTCCTCCAGTCTAACTTCGGTCCTTGAAGGCCTCAGGCCGACAGCCCCTCCTACGATCTTGCTCCTGTCCAGGTCAGGCCACATTGCCTCTACCTTGCTCAGAATCAAATCATTGTCCTCATCTCTAATCTCTAGGCCCCAATCATCTACTTGCGCTGTACCTCCAAGGACGGTTACGTCACTCCTGGGGATAGTGTATGTCAGAGTCTCTGGTTGCTGATCAAAATGTCCTATTCCCGGGTCCTGGTCGATGAAAATGATTTGACCCCTTGCTGGTTTGATTTCCATGTCATCGCATAGCTCTCTTGCACCTAGTCCAACGCAATTAACAATGACATCCCCCTCCAGATCTTGTAGGCTATTGACAAATCCTTGCTTGAATGCGCCCCCCTGCTCTTCGAACCTAGCCTTCAGCCATGGCATGTACAATGGCATCTCGATAACCGGTGCTCTGAACTCCCAACCGAAGACATACCCATCGGGGATTTCATCCTCCTCCAGGATTCTGAATGCGGCTATTTCATCCTTCCATGGCGGCAGGTCGACAACCCCTCTCAGGTATTCTCGCCCATCCCTCATTTTCACGCCTGCTTCTGGAGCTTCCTCACAAAGCTCCTCGAGAACGCTATAGGTCACAATCCCCCAAGTGTCGGCTTTGTCTGCCGGTCTCACCAGAAAAGGATACCAAATTGCCGCGGCAACATCAGATACCGTCTCAGGACTGAACTTGTCCGAAACAATCTGAACGTCATGACCACTCTCCAGGAGTCTAATTCCGGAAGATATTCCAGATACTCCTGCTCCGACAACCGTGCAGCGCATACCATCCGATATACGTCTGGCTTATGATTGACGTCTAGGAAAATACAACATCTTTCATCAGTCAATTTCTTGAGTTCCCCCCCCTTTCCACGTCTATGCCAAAGGTCCGGCGCCCGAAGAAGGGGTGGGCCGTCCCAAAGGCTCGGAGACCAAGGCCAGTCAGATCCGCAGCCTCGAAAAAAAGGAGGCTCCCACGCTGTCCATCCTGCGGTCAATGGAGCATGAAGAGGGACGAAGTCAGAAACGAGACCTTCTGTATCTCGTGCGGAGTAATCGGTTGATGCCAAACCCCAATATTGCCCCCCGTCTTCCACGGGACGCCACAGTGATGAGGAACCGCACCGGATGCTTCGGGCATCGCGAGTGATGGGCGATCTGAGTGGCACCGGGTGAGGGCATGCAAGACGAGAGGGTATTCATAGACCAGATGGGTCGTATGTATCGGATTAAGCACCCAGAGCCCCTACGTGAACCGCCTAGCAATCTCAGGATAGCAAGAACCAGCAAGCCTTGGGGGGTTTACATCAGAATGTTGGGGACTGTTATTCCTGCGTTCTTCTTAATGTATGTGCTACTTTTCCTAGTGATTGGGGCAATCAGCCTTGAACCCGGTTTGGTTCTAGTTTCTGGATTATGCAGCGCACCTCTGGTTTTCTTGATATTGAGTTTGCACAAACCACGGCTTGTCCACGTCCGTCTTGCGGTTCCAGATGCATCGGGTTCCGAAGCCCACGCACTTCCAGAAGGGGGATCTCTGAGAACCCCGATGAAGACAAAACTAACTCGATTCTTGGTAAAAGACGACTCGATTCTGGATGTCCCCCCTAATAGGCAACTATGGGGGTTATTCGCTGCCATTGTTTCGGCTGGAATAGCTATCTCGATACTGATGTTGACAGTTTCTGAAGTTGGAGGGGTCATCCTTTTCCTACTACTGGCAGTTCCAATCTGGTTCGTCGGCTTCTCTCTCCCTGTTCTGGCATGGTGGGGGACTTCTAACAAATTACTGGGACTGCCAACTAGGAGGAGGGATGCAGAG
>Ga0315329_10000314_pt1 | contig 18880 bp, 17 predicted proteins | sample M150032315metaG_FD_203459 | JGI IMG/M metagenome (GOLD analysis project Ga0315329, IMG submission 203459) | Ammonia-oxidizing marine archaeal communities from Monterey Bay, California, United States - M1 500m 32315 | ecosystem: Environmental > Aquatic > Marine > Coastal | place: USA: California...
CTTCAGCAAGGGGCCAGATTCTTGGAGCAGAAACAAGAGCAATGCCAGCATTGTCCAACGGAAGGTTTTTTGCTCGAGACAAAAAAAAACTGGTGTCTATTAAATTAATTCCTTAACAATTGCAGCATTAGCATATAAAAAATACTATGTTCAAGAAATACCTCCTCCTCATTATAATCGCATTTTCTCATACTGTAAGAGCTCATGAAACGCAGAATAATGATCCCGCCCAGGGCATGGTAAGTGCAGCAAACAATTTCATCTCATCCCTCAGTAAGGAGCAACAATCTGAAGCGCTTTTCAAGCCAAACGACGATCATCGAGAAGGATGGTATTTTATTCCAGATAAGTTCATAAAACCTTCAGGTAAACGCAAAGGATTGCTCATCAAAAAGATGAATCAGCAACAACGTTTGCTAGCTCACGCTCTCCTAGCTAGCGCCATGAGTAGCGACGGTTACCGTCAAGCCACGACCATAATGACCCTCGAGGCAATTCTTCATGAATTGGAAAATAAAAATCCAATCCGTGATCCCGAACTATACTATGTATCTATTTTCGGAAAACCAGGATCTAAATCAAACTGGGGTTGGAGATTTGAAGGACATCATTTATCGATAAACATCAATGTAGCAAATGGGAAAATATTCTCTGTTACCCCATCATTCTTTGGAACTAATCCAGCCCGCTCTAAGGAAGGTGCTTTCAAAGGGCTTGAAGTACTAGCTGAGGAACAAATTCTGGCAAGAGAACTTGCTCAATCCCTTGATGCCAATCAAAGTAAAATGGCCATTCTTCCAGGAAAAGCACCAGCTGACATTATTACAAAGCAAGAACGCACAGCTGAACGTAAAATCTTCACGCCTCCCAAAGGAATACCTTTTAATAAGCTTAATAAAGATCAACAACAAAAACTAAGCACCATAATCGATTCATACATTCTAAAATACAGGCCAGAAATCCTAGATGAAATTAACGGCAGAAAGAAAATTTTTGGAAATACCAATCTTCATTTCGCTTGGGCTGGTAGCCTCAAAGATGGAAAAGGACATTATTACCGTATCCAAGGAAGTGATTTTCTTTTTGAATATGACAATACTCAAAATGGAGCCAATCACGTACACGCAGTATGGCGTGATTTTGACGGTGATTTTGGTCGCGATATCCTTAAAGAACATCACAAAGAGAAGCACTAGTAATAAGTTTAAAACCCAGCCAAAGTTTCACTTAGTATCTCAAAAATAGCTTTCTTTTCTTCGACTTCAAGATACTCATATCCCAATTGAGGGGATTCTAAAATTAGCACTTTCTTGATTCTATTCAGGACAGAATTCTTAAGAGATTCAGGAAAAGCACTAAAGCTCTTGGAATAAATCATGTAACTGCAACGATACTTAAAGAGCCGGTCCTGAAGATCTAAATCACGAAGTGAACGTCCCTTAGAATCTATCTTACCCTTAACCTTAAATTCTGTAATAAACTTTCCTGATTGACTAGCATCTACAACCTTTCCATCTAAAGGAAATTCTTTCTTGAAGAGCAATTCAGATACGATGGTCTCGGTAACTTCTTGTAGTACTTCATTCAGAATTATTGGATTTTTTTCGTTTGATGATTTATGAGAATCAAAAATAGCTTGTCTTACCTTGTAAGCAGATTCAAGAAGGACAAACTGCATCCGAACTTGATGATCAAAGACAAGAAGCGCCTCAATATCACTAGTTGATACAGGATAATTACTTGTATTAAAAAAAACATTCAATCCTTTTGAAGGATCTTTTCTTTTTAGCTTCAATCTACCATTTTCCTTAATAGCTATAGCATTACCCATGTGATTCAAGCCCCTATGCGCACGGGTAACGTACCAACCGCCCCATCTTTCGTGGACTGGCACCTCATGTCCTATTAACTCAAATGAATCGACTGATTTTAAACTCCTTCCTCTGGAATCAGGGAAAACAGAACGAGCCAAGGGCCCCGGTAAAAAATTTGTAGCACTCCCGGCATGACACTCAATGCAGACTCTGTCACGAGAAAAAAGAGGGGCTTTTTGATCAGATAATTCTCGTTGAAAGAAAAATATAAAGCCCTTTTTTGGATCTGAACTTGCAATTTCGATTCGCCCATTAGGCATCCAACCAAGATAAACTTCATCATTAAAATATATCGCTCTGGGATTAGTTGGTGACACAACTCCTCGCTGAAGACTAGTTCTAGAAAAAACCAGTATTTGAGAACTCTCTGATATTTGAAGTTCCTCAAGGAGCCTGCGCACTAATGCTATGCCAGGTTTCTCATCTAAGGTGATTTTCCCTTTACTCACTCGCTTAAGAAGTTCACTCATCGGATCTCCTAATTCAGATCCCCAATAGTTATGAGGGCTCTGGCCATACTCATTAAATGACTGAGCTGGGAGCAGGCACATTGTGCTTACCCACGCAGAAAATACAATCAACGATAAACAATTCATTAATTTGCTATTTACACTTCGGATCGGCCACGCTTTTCACGGATCTTAGAAACTTCCTTAAGCACTCGATTAATCCGAAACACATTACGGAATGTAATAATATCGCTATCCCCTCCGTGCGTGGAAATGCTCAAGTCGCCTGACCCGAACCCAAGAGCCATGTGTTGGACATAATTGTCACGATGCTTTTCCATGACCACACCAAAAGAATCGAAAGTTTTCTCACCCTCACCTATCTCGTGGACCATGGTAACCTGCGAAGGCCTGAAATGAAAATAACGCCTAAGATCAAAAACAAATACAACAAATAACCAGGGGATAAAAATAACTACTCCCATAGCTCTATAAAAATCAGGATTCACATAAAGCTCCAAATCACCAAGCCTTTTCAGGATTGGCTCCCAAAAATCCCACACACTGAAAGCTAAACCCAAGGCAACTGCAGAAACTGCGAAAACAACAGCCCACACACCACGAAGATTAACACTTGTAAAAAAAATCACAACTGCCATCACAACAAGATGGAAAAGTGTCACCCCTGGCAAAGCAAACACTTTTCCATCCAATTCTCTATTAAAGTTATCAAAAAAACTAGTGAGATCACTAATAGCAAATGAGCCTAACCAGATAGGCCATAAATACATTATCTGACTGTGACTATAGAATATAATTCCCTTATCGCTACAATCACGCTTACGCTTCCAGGAATAATAAGTCATGCCAAGAATAGTGACACCAATAGCACAAGGGGTAATTGCAAATTCTTTAACAAAACTAAGTACCAATGAGCTGAGAATTAAAATAGCAGCGACCATTCCATAATTGAAAGTTGCTTTATCTTTCTTAGATTTTGCGCTCCTTGGCTTAGTTGAAGTATCTGTTTCATCATTCTTTTCGTCTATCCTGAGAGGTGTGCTCTCTACTTCATTGTCGCGTGAGACATCTTCATCAAAGTCACTGTTTTCAGTCATTTGTTTTTAAAATTATATAGTTGTTAGTCTTTTCCTTACTATAAGCATTTACCATTCCGCAAAACAGGATTTTTACGAAAAATTAAGTATTTTCAGATCTCCACAATTATAAAAAGCACCACACTTTAATTTATTTTAGTAATATTGATAACTTTGTGAAAAATTTCACAAAGTACTTGCCCGGAAAGTGTTCGTCTCTACTTTTAAGTCGCGACCTTATCCATGCCAAAAAATACTGCCCCAGTTGCATATGATTCAAAAATTGAAGGCAATGTAACGTTCACCAAGCTTGACGCAGCAATTAATTGGATGCGCAGCAACTCATTGTGGCCCATGCCCATGGGCCTTGCTTGTTGTGGAATAGAGCTTATGGCCACTGGCGCTTCCAGATTTGACATCTCAAGGTTCGGCATGGAAGTGATGCGTTTCTCTCCGAGACAAAGTGATGTCATGATTGTTGCAGGAACCGTCACTTATAAGATGGCTTTAGCTGTAAAAAGAATATATGACCAAATGGCTGAGCCTAAATGGGTCATAGCTATGGGTGCTTGCGCTTCATCTGGAGGCATGTACAGAAGCTACGCAGTTCTACAAGGAATTGATCAACTTCTCCCAGTCGATGTATATATCAGCGGTTGTCCCCCACGTCCGGAAGCTTTACTCGAAGGTCTAATGAAACTACAAAAGAAAATTGAAACTGAGCAGTCTTTTGTCGAACAAAAAAAGGCTCTCCTTAGTGAATTATCATAAGACACAAACACCTCAAATGAATTCAAATGAAGCCGCAGATGCTCTAGGAGTAAAATTTGAGCATAGCATCATTAGCACTGTCAATTTTCGCAATGAGATATCAATAGAAATCAAACTTGAACAATCATTTGAAATATTATCTTATTGCAAAGAAAAGCTCGATTTTGATTATCTTGTCGACATCACCGCAGTCGACAATTTAGGAAATGAGCCTCGGTACGAAGTTGTTTACGAGATCTACTCTTATCAGCACGGTTATCATTTAAGATTGAAAACAGGCGTTACTGAATCAGAAAGAGAAGCAATCAGCGTTGTTGATCTCTGGCCCACTGCCAACTGGCACGAAAGAGAAGCTTACGATATGTTAGGCATTACATTTAAGGGCCACCCCGACATGCGTCGAATACTCATGTGGGAAGGGTACCCTTATTACCCTCTGCGAAAAGATTTTCCTCTTGCTGGTAAAACAAGCGAAATGCCAGACGTGGCCTTCTCAGAACCTGTCCCATTGAATGGCGGGCCCTTCGTAACATCTCCCTGCTCAGCATCAACCGATAAACGCGAACCCAGATCGCGTGAATTTATATCATAGAGGTAATTCCCAAAATCTTATATCAGGAAAAACTAAAACCTATTTATTTAGTACTACTGACAATTTCCTAAATTATCTCTTCGCTTAATTGCGATACGAATCAAATGATAAAGACATTCCATTCTTACTATTTTAGCTCCAGAATTTAGTCCAGTCCTTACAGCTTCACCCCAGATAGCTTCAACCTCGACGGGCTTACCTCTAATAAAATCAATCATACTTGATGGCTCATAGGATCCCATCTTTTTAGTTTCATCTAGATTGTGCTCAATTAGCGAATTAGGGAAGTCATGACCAATAGTTGAAGCCACTCCTATGACCTCCTCCATTAATTCTTTTGCAAGACTTTGCAGCATTGTGTCATTTAGTATATCACCTGTATCGACACCACCTGCAGCTATTGCAAGGCCATTGAAGGGTATATTCCACACAAGCTTTCTCCACCTCTCTTTGAGTAATGATTCAGCAACCAAAAAAGGAACACCTGCACGTTTAAATATCAATCCTATGTCATGAGTCCTCGGGAGAGGCAATCCTATGAATTCTCCACACGTTATTTTTCCTTGAGCAATATGATTAATAACACCAGGAGAAGATCTGTTTATACATACAAAACATAAACCTCCAACCACTCTATCCTCCCCAAACCTATTAGCTAAAAACTCTTCATTTCCCAATCCATTCTGAAGTGTCATTATGGTAGTATCATCCCTTAACAATGGAGGAAGAATTCCTTCAAGTGAATGATTGTCAGTTGCCTTCAATGCAACAATAACTAAATCGCAATAGCCAATATCCTCTGCGCATCCATATGCATTGATCTTACTTAAAACCTCTGCGCCTGTGTTATTACTTTCAATCCTTATACCAAAGCGGCTCACATGCTCCAAATCTGCACGCATAAGAAAATGAACATCGGCCCCAGAAATAGCCAGTTTTGCACCATAATAAGATCCGACTGCCCCGCTACCTATAATAGCAATTCTAGGATTTAGATTATTAAAACCTAGTCTCAAAACAATATTATATTTAATTCATTAAGGGAAGTTCTATAAACTGAACTTCATTCATTAAACAATGTTCAGATCTCGACAATCACCATTACCATCAATGATTTGTTTGCGGTCAGGAAGAAAAGGAGCCACAAAAACATCATAGAATTTATACCCGTTCATAAAATCCTCGCGCTTATCATGCTCACTCTTACCAAATGCTCCTGCTTCAATAAGATTGAAAACCATGTCCCCAACATCTTCGCTCTTTGAAATTCCCCATTCTTGAAGGACCGTCATTGCCATGGGCCCAAACTGAGCAAGGGCGCGATCACGAAACACCTCAAGTAGATCTGCTCCTGTAACGTGCCTATTCTCACCTCCCGTGTCTTTCCTTTGTCTTTCAACTGCCTGAAGTAACACCTCCTGAAGAAAATAATAAGAATCACCGGAAAACTTTGAATCATCAGTTAAAACCTGCTCAACAGCATCATGGAAATCAGTCTTTTGCATCACTAAATGTATATACGAAAATCAAGGACAAGTAATCCAGAAAAAACCATTCATTGAATTTATTGAAATTCGTTTTCAATCTCGTCCAGATATTTAGATAATTTATCATTCCTAGGAGGTAATGGTCTATTCAGATCATTGAGCGTTTCCTGATAGTTAAGAAAAACACGACTGCGGATCTTTAATTGAGTCGCTTCATACCAATTAAGATAGTCAGTTGCATCATTAGATGATCGAACAATTAATGACCTCAATTTGGTAAGTCTAGTCAGTTTTTGGTCTAATCCATTAGCCTTACCAGCAACTATTTGTAATAGGATTTTCTGATACTCGTAAATCATAGGCCTGTGCAAAGGAAAAGCGCGGTAACTTAATGATAAAAGTCTGTTCTCATTTTGCTTCAGAATTTTAGCTAAATCAGGATAACTAATAAATTGACGATACTCATCAATATAAAATTCTAGTCTGTCACCTTTATTAATTTTATCTCTTTTTCTTTTTCCCTCAGATCTTTTCACTTTCGAATTAAATTTAAAAACCGACAGAATGCTCCGCCCCATTTTCTTTGACTTCGTAAATGATTGATTAACTCCTTCAGCATTTACTGGAAATACTATTTTCAAGCAATTATCTAATTCTTCTTCAGTCTTAATTGGAGATAAAACATCAGTGACTGTTGGTTGTGCAAGCTCTGCTAATTTTAAAGCCCACCACTTTTCCAAACTGTTCTTAGATTCAGCTGTTCCCGGAAAAACTTTCCCCAACAAATCGCTGGAAGATCCCTTATGGACGACAAGACCGACAATATATTTTCGCAACTTATCTGCCCCTTCTTGCTGACTAAGAAGAGCTAATATTAATCCACAACAAGAAGTTCTATAAACAGCTTCAGAAACTGAATTCATATCTTGGATTTCAGATTCAAAAATCTGAGCAATCGACATAAATTTGCCTTGTTTAAATATGGCTGAAAACAACATCGCAGATTCCCGATCCTTTCGGTACTCTATCGCTTCCACTAATCCAACTCTTAACCAATCAGGAAGAATATTACCCTTACTCAATGCCTCCATATCAGGATTGGATTTTAGGATGATTTCTGCAACAAGAAGATGAATTAACTCGTCTCGTAAAGTTTCCGCATTAAATGAATCTCCTAGGACAGCATCAATTTGAAGCCGGTACGTTCCTCCAGGAAGCTTATAAATACTGGGTCTAATTGATGAAGCTTTTATATTCGTTGTATCCCCTCTCAATTGAACCACAACTGGGTAACGCCACCTATCACTCTGGCTTAATAAAGACAATAAATCTTCTTTGACTCGTTCGCAGAAAATGCAAACGGCTCCCCTCGCCTTACTATCCTTACCATGAACAATGAATTGTCGAGAACTGCTCCTGCTCACAAGATTGTCCGCTCCAGGATTTAAATCCGCCTCTTCAGCAAGAATCAAAGAGCCGCTTAAAGCAGTAATAATTAATCCAAGGAAATATCTATATGCAATGAACATTTCACAAATCAATCAGGTGATCTAAATTTTTGGTAATACTCCAGATCTTGGATCAAGTCGTATCCAACCGTCTTTTAACTTAACCAATAATGGTCGTGATAGCACCTTTTTTTCGACCCCAAGAACCTTTCCCACGTTCATAATGCCAGAACGCATGAGATTCATAAATCTACTCGGAACTTGTAACATTCCATACCTGCCCGACTTAACTTTTATTTCAATTCCTGATGAGGTTGAATTCATAGCAAAACGCACGCTGGATGTAACGACCTTTCCAAAGATTTTTCTAATAAAAACCAAATCAAATTCACCCTCAAGAAGCCTTACAAACAATCCATCAAATTCAATAAATTTACCAATTTTTTCTGGTTCTCTTACATTAATAATTGAGCCTAAATATTGATTTAATGCCTCTTCACTACATTCAAACGAATTTCCAGAATCAATTGCAGCTACGATTTGATCCAGTAGATCCTTTGGGACTTTATTATTAAATTCACGGCCATTAATATCCTCAACCGCTTCTGGCGTTAGGATTAAAGCATGCACCCAGACAATGCCACATATCAATGACAGGCTAAAGGCATGGATAAATACCACTCTGAATCTGGAACGAAACACTATAAGTTATGAAAAACCAATACGGTCATTAGATAATATTATTCAACATTCAGATTAATCAGATTTTTTAGTGTCTTTTTTCTTTTCTGATTTTTTCTTCTTATTGGAACTTTTCTTTTTATCTGCCTTTGCTCCCGCCTTATATGATTCACTTCTATAATCGGTCTCATAAAACCCTGACCCTTTGAAAATAATACCCGCGCCAGCACCTAATAATCTCTGCATCTTACCTCCACATGAATTGTTTGGACAATTTGTTAGTTTTTTATCATTCATCGATTGAAAGATCTCAAAGATCTCTCCGCACTTTTCACATTGATAATCATATGTAGGCATTAACTCGATAGGAAAATATAGATTCAATTATTTCAAAAGATCTTTAAGCTTTCTTAATACAAGAAAAAAGCCAAAACAAAATATTCAACTCCTTGACCTAATCAATTAAGTAACGTTAATTATTTAATAAATAAAAGTAACTAATCAAGTGACTCAAACACAAATAGTATTTCTTTTCATCGCCGTATTTAGTTCATTCCTAAATAGTTGTACCATCGATCCATATGGAATCGGAAACGGGAAAACCACATATCTTGGCTCTGTGGGCGGTAATGTTCCAATATCAGAATTACGTGGCCCCATAGACACTGTCTCATTCTGGGACGAAGGATCCGCTTCTGGAAAACCTTTCATTCGAATCAGCTTAAAAGAACAGAAAGCAAAATTTTACAAAGGTGGGACTTTGGTCGGAATTTCAAAAATATCAAGCGGCAGAGAAGGTCATGGAACGCCACCAGGAAAATATGAGATATTACAAAAAAATGCCAACCATGTATCAAATATATATGGAGTATGGAAATCACCCGACGGCATGATCGTCAACGATGACGTTGATCTGCGCAAACAACCCGTTCCCCCACCCGGTTTGATTTATGAAGGCGCACCAATGCCAAATTTCATGCGAATCACTCCTGGGGGCGTAGGCATGCATGCGGGCTATATACCGGGGTATTCCGCATCTCACGGATGCATTCGAATGCCTGAAAGAATGTCACAATTGTTTTTTAATAACATTTCTGTGGGAACTACTGTCATTGTCGAACCTTAGATTCTAATGAATCACATAACCTGATTCAATGGAAATAAGCCCATCCAAACTTAACATTTGGCTAAATAAAAAAGACTCATCTCTATTACGGATTATTGATTGTAGAGAAGAAGACGAATGGAATATTTGTCACATTAAAAGAGCAGAACTTATACCTTCATCAGTTTTTATAGACTCGATTAATAAGTTAAGAGGGTCTGAATCAGTGACTTTCGTTATATATTGCCACCATGGCATGCGTTCACTACATGCAACCCATCACATGAGATCAAAAGGATTTCAAAAAATCTATAACCTTGCCGGAGGAATAGATAGATGGGCTTCTGATATCGACCCTACAATGAACCGATACTAATCCACACTTGATTGAAGATTTCTATTTCTCGAAAATGTGCGGAGACGCAAACCATTAAGCCGTATGAACCCTGTGGCATCATCCTGATCATAGACCTCCTCAGAGCCTCCTTCCATCGTAGCAATATCTTCATTATAAAGGGTCTGTGTGCTCTTCACTCCTGCTGCAATCACATTGCCTTTGTAGAGCTTTAGACGAACTTCGCCACTGACATTCTTCTGACTTTCAGCAATTAGAACCTGAATCGCTTCACGCTCAGGAGCAAACCAAAATCCATTATAAACCAACTCTGAATATTTAGGAATGAGACTATCACGGAGATGCATTACTTCTCTATCCATTGTGAGACTCTCAATTATCCGGTGAGCATCAAATAGTATAGCACCACCTGGAGTCTCATACACCCCTCTACTCTTCATTCCTACGAATCGATTTTCCACCATATCTACACGGCCAATGCCATGCTTACCTCCTAAAAAGTTTAATGCCATCATGACCCCATAAGGTGAAAATAGTGTATACTCATTCTCCTCCCCCAATGGAGAAATACCAATCTTCCCTGATAACTCTGATAAACCGTCAATTTTTAAACCTACCGGATTTCCATTCTCAAAAAGAATCTGTATGTGCTCTGGATCGTTAGGCGCATCTTCGGGTGACACTGACAGAACATACATGTCACGGCAATCCTCTCCACTAGCGTCATACCATGGATCTTCTAATATTCCGCTTTCAAAACTAATGTGCAGAAGATTTCTATCCATTGAATAAGGTTTAGCCGCACTGGCCTGAACGGGAATTCCTTGCTTCTCAGCATATTCGATCATCTCAGCACGGCCCGGAAACTCAGAACGGAAATCAGCCATTCTCCAAGGAGCTATCATTTCAAGATCAGGAGCCAAAGAGGCTGCTGAGAGCTCGAATCTGACTTGATCATTACCTTTTCCCGTCGCTCCATGAGCCAAGGCTATGGCCCCTTCTTCTTTTGCAACGTCTATCATACCCTTAGCAATAACGGGTCTTGCTATACTAGTTCCTAGCCAGTACTTACCTTCATAAATGGCTCCTGCTTGAAACATCGGAAAGATGAAATCTCGCGCAAATTCCTCCTTCAAGTCATCGATGTAACACTTTGAAGCTCCAGTGCTTAGCGCTTTTTCTTCAAGCCCATCCAACTCTTCTCCCTGCCCTACATCGGCACAATAGGCTATGACCTCTACATCAAAGCGCTTTTTTAACCATATTAATAAGACAGAAGTATCCAAGCCTCCTGAATATGCGACAACAATCTTTTTGCTCATACTGGACGTGACACTAGGTCAGAGGTTACTCTTGTCAATCCATGCAATCAATGATCGCTTTAATTTATGTAGGAATCGGCGGATTCCTTGGGGCAATTTCACGTTGGAGCCTGGGCTCAATACTTAAAAAAACTTTAGGCGATCCCTCATTTCCTTATCCTACATTACTCATTAACCTCATAGGGTGCTTCGCGATTGGTCTAGCCTATGTAATATGGGAAAATAATAAAGTAGCGCAATTATTTATCATTATTGGATTCCTTGGAGGCTTCACCACTTTTTCTACATTTGGATTAGAATTGTTAACTTTAATTCGCGCAGGCTCTTTAGGGATGGCAACTCTATACGTAAGCTTAAGTAGCTGCCTCGGCATATTCCTCGTATGGTTAGGAATGACTATCGCTCGATAAAATTAACTGATTCTCTTGTAGATCTTCTACTAGAAACCTTTAATTCATCAGGATGCATTCTTGCAAATATCCGCAAAACTTGCCGGGTCAAGACTTGCCCCACCAACCAATGCTCCGTCAACATCTTCCTGCGTCATAAGCTCTTTCGTGTTATCAGACTTCACGCTACCTCCGTACTGGATTCGAATCTGGTCAGCTACACTATCGCCAAAGATCTCTCTTATCACCGAACGCGTAAATGCATGAGCTTCCTGCGCTTGTTCAGGCGTCGCTGTGCGCCCGGTTCCTATCGCCCATACCGGTTCATAAGCAATCACGGTCTGGATCATTTTTTCAGCATCAAGATCCTTTAATCCATCTTCAAGTTGCCTTCTAAGAACTGATTCAACTTCACCTCCATCACGTTCTTCTAATGTTTCACCTATACAAAAAATTGGATTCACACCAGCTGCGTGTAATGATTTTGCCTTGGCATTGATTAAAGCATCATCCTCTCCAAAAATAGAGCGGCGTTCACTGTGACCAATTATAACATAATCAACTCCAATCTCTTTTAGCATGCCGATACTAATTTCTCCTGTAAAAGCACCACTCTCTTCAAAATGACAGTTCTGCGCTGCGAGTCCGGTAGTCACACTGTTAATTAACAATTCCTTTGTAGCAGATAACGCTATAAAAGCGGGAGCAATTGCAATATCAACAGAGCTGGAACCTTCAATCAAATTTTCAAATTCCTCAATGAATTCGACAGCTTCTGTAGCTGTTTTATTCATTTTCCAGTTTGCTGCAATAATTGGTTTACGATTCATAGTTATAATTGATTTAATCTGATTTTAATACTCTCTGAAATTTTACATATCATCAAGAGCCGCAACTCCTGGTAACACTTTTCCTTCTAACAATTCAAGAGAGGCCCCTCCTCCAGTTGATATAAAAGTCATTTGATCGGCAAAGCCAAACTGCTTAACAGCAGTCACCGAATCACCTCCTCCGATGATACTAATTGCTCCACTAGCAGCAACGGCTTCTGCTACTGAACGAGTTCCTTTAGAAAAGGCATCAATTTCAAATACACCCATTGGCCCATTCCATACGATCGTGCCTGCACCTTTTATAACTTCACAAAACTCTTGGATCGCTCTATCCCCTATGTCCAAACCTTCCCAACCATCACGAATTGAGCCTCCATCATCATAAGGTTCTATATTTCTGACGTTTGCCTCATTAGAAAAGTTATCAGCCTCTAGACTATCTGCAGGAAGTATTAGGTTAACTCCCTTTTTATCAGCCTCTTCCAATAGGATACGAGCAATCGGAATATCTTCATCAACAGCATAACTCTCACCTATTGAATGACCTTGAGCCTTTCGAAATGAATATTGCATCGCCCCTCCGATCAGTATGGTATCCGCCTTATCAAGCAATGCTCTAATAACGCCTATCTTATCTGAAACTTTCTTACCCCCCAAAATTACAACAAAAGGACGTGCAGGGTCTTTTAATTCTTCTTGAAGGTATTTAAGTTCCCTTTCTAACAGAAAACCCATAGCACATTCTTCAACGTGAAGAGCAATGCCAGCAGTCGAAGCGTGCGCTCGATGAGCCGTTCCGAATGCATCGTTAACATAAGTATCAGTTAACCCTGCTAACTGCCTTGAAAAGACTTCATTATTTTCAGTTTCCTCTTTGTAAAAACGAACATTTTCCAAAAGCAACACTTCACCTTCACTTAAGTCACCGATCGCTCCTTTAACTTTCTCCCCTATACAGTCTTCAACAAACGAAACATCCTTACCAATTAGTTCATCAAGTCTCGCCGCAACAACGCATAAAGAAAATTCGGGTTTTCTCGTCCCTCCGGGTCTACCCAAATGGGAACAAAGTATTACTTTTACTCCATTTTCTATCAAATGTTTAATTGTGGGGATTGCACCAGTGATACGGGTATCATCCGTAATATTGCCTTGATTATCTAAGGGAACATTAAAGTCACACCTCACAAGAACCTTACGTCCACTCAATGAAATATCACGGATAGTCTTCTTGGGCATTAACGATAAAGATTTGTTAGATACTAAAGACACCCCTACTGGAGTGCCTTTAATCGAAAAATTCTAGATAATATATAATCTATACACCAATAAGAAGATTCATTGCCTCAATGGCTCGATTGCTGTATCCCCACTCATTGTCATACCATCCAACAATTTTAACAAGATCACCTCCCATTTCAAGTGTCACATCAGCATCGAGAATACAGGAATGAGGATTCCCAACTATATCCATTAACACTGGCTCTTCCTCCGTATACTCTAGGATTCCTTTAAGGGCTCCCTCAGCAGCCTCCTTAAACTTAGCATTAATCTCTTCGACTGTAGTTTTATTAGTCAACTGGGCAGTGAAGTCGGTAACCGAACCTGTAGGAGTTGGGACTCTAAATGCACCACCATTGAGTTTACCTTTCATTTCAGGAATGACTTCTCCGATGGCTCGAGCTGCACCTGTGCTCGATGGGATAATATTAACTGCAGCTGACCTTGCACGACGAAAGTCACTATGAGGAGAATCCAATAATCTTTGATCACCTGTGTAACTGTGAATCGTGCTCATGACACCACGTTCAACACCAAAAGCATCATTAAGAACTTTCACCATAGGAGCCAAGCAGTTCGTTGTGCAGCTGGCATTTGACACAACATTATGCTCTTCAGGATTGTACTGATCTGAGTTAATTCCCATACACATCGTCAGATCAACGTTCTTGCCAGGTGCAGAAATTAAAACTTTCTTAGCACCGCCATTGGTAATATGAAGCTCTGCCTTTTCCCTGGCCGTAAAAAAACCAGTAGATTCAAGAACAACATCAACCCCATGATCACCCCATGGAAGCTTAGCGGGATCACGCTCCTCATAGACTTTAATTGACTGCCCATCAACAGTTATGCTTTCATCATCATAGCTGATTTCAGCATCAAGTTTACCACATGTTGAATCCCATTTCAGGAGATGGGCCAGGGTCTTGTTATCAGTCAAATCATTTACTGCTACAACGCTCTTCCGCTGTTCAGAAGTCATAGCTCTAAAGACATTCCGGCCAATTCGGCCAAATCCATTAATTCCAAAAGTGGGCATATTTTTTATTGGTTTTCAGTTTGTTACTATAAGGCCGCATACTAAAGCAAGGTGTCTTGCCAGCGTCAACAGACTTACCGAATGACAATGAATAAACTTATAAATAGATCATAATCAATTAGTTATATTTACAGTAAATACAAATATTAACTATATTTAAGGAGCCTCATCCAAAGAAGACGCTCTCGGAACGATTTTAACACTGACTGAGTTGCCTTCACTTAGATATTTTCTAGCCAAAGAATTTATATCACTAACCTGAATTGACTGGTAATCCTTAAGCATGGATTTAGCCCAATCAAGCTTTTGAGGGAATTCCTGTGAACTGAGAGATACTGTCCGTAGCCAATATGCATTCTGCCGAAGTTGTTGTTCAATGCTATTGAGTAAAGGTTTTATAGCCCGTTCCAGTTCATCTTCGGTAATTCCTTTTGAAGCCAATGCAGTCCCAATGCCCTCGACCACATTTACAATTTTATCGGCCTGAGGTGGATCCACTGTTATTACTGACATCAAATATCCGTACCCTTTATAGGTATCACTAGGTATGTGCCGTGCATAAGGACTATAGGCCTCTCCCAATTCTTCTCTTACCTTACTGCGGAGCCGATCAGCAAATACTGCACCCAAAACACTCAACCTACGAGTCCTGCTGATATTCCATATATCTTCAGTCGACCAATACACTCCGACCATTCCCTTAGGAATCTCAGAATCAAAGACGAATGCCTTGGATTGACCTTTTTCAGGAAAATTAATTCTCCTCTCGCCACTGTAATCCAGCTTGTTGACTCTTCTTTCTGGAAGGGCTCCCGCCGTTTTTGAAACAGCATCAATCACTACTTGCTCCTCAAAGTCACCGACTATACCTATTTCCATATATGCGTTTTCAAGTGTATCTGAAAGCCAATCCTTGACCTCCTCTAAAGTCCTCATCGTAATTTCAGGCTGAGAAGGAAATCCAGCACGAAAATCATCAGACTTGAGAAATCTATTAACTCGGTTCTGGAGCACTCCCATAGGGGTATGAGCAAGTTGTGTGTAAAGAGGATCGAGTTGATTTTGGAACTGCCTCAGGGCCTCCTCTCGATAACCTGGTTCAACTATATAAGCAGTCATTAATTGTAGAGCCTCGGCAAGGTCCTTCCGATTAGTTGAACCGCTGTAAATAAAAGCATCTTCATCTACTGCAAAAGATCCGCTAACAGTCTTACCCGCAAAAATGCGCCGCAGCTCATCTGTACTGTGACGCTTTAATCCTCCCGCAGTAAAGACTGCTGATGTGACTGTTGCCAAACCAGGCTTATCTTTAGGCATGGATAACATTCCAGAACCGATCCTTATACCAATGGATATCGAATCTTTCTCGTAATCGGTACTTTTAAGGTTTAACCTCACATTATTTGAAAAACGCAGCTGAACAACCCCAAGTTCTTGGTCCTCTTTACGTTCAATTATCTTCCCGGGTTTGCCAAAATTTGTATACGCAAATTCTGCCTTACCTTCCTTCTTCAGTGGGTTGACCTTTTTGGATATTGAACTCAAATATGCTTTCTTAATCTGGCTATTCGCTTTGTTAAGCTCAATATTGCCCCCTATGAAAATCTGCCGGTCACTGGATTTCCAAGCTTTCTTCAATTCGCCGTGGCATGAATCTGCAGTAATTAATGCAAGATTTTTATTCAACCAATCCATGTCCTGTTTAGGACTAGTGAAAACTTTTCCTCCTGAAATGGATCGAGTCAGCGTATCAGCAAGACCTCTTGATTTACGAGAAACAGAACTTCGTAAGGCTTGCTCGTATGCGTTACGGAGAGTTGCAGAAACTTCTTCAAATTCATTCTTATTAAACCCATAAGTAAGAGCTCTTCTAATTTCCTGTTCAGCAACATACAATGCCCCCTCCCAATTTTCAGGTTCACAAGTCACATAAACACTTGCGAACTGTGCAAAATCCAGGAAATCCTGAGCATAGGAACCTCCTCCGGTGATTACAGCCTGCTTCTTTTTAGCAAGCTCTGAAATGCGATTATCAATGATATGGTTAGCAATGAAAAGTTTTAAGTTTCGGACATTTTTTTTTGTGTCATCCGGTTCCCAGGAATAGGGTTTTACGACCTCAATACTAACATTAGTTTCAGTCGCTTCTTTTTCATAATGCGTTTTAGTAACTACCCCTCTTCCAACAGTAATTTTTCCCAGATTAGGATCCCTTAAAGAGGACTTTTGTGATGGCATTGATGAAAAATTCTTCTCGATCATTGCAATAATGCTATCTGTTTTAACCGCTCCTACCACCACAATAGACATACGATCCGGCGTGTACCAGGTTTTGTAAAAGTCCATGAAAGTCTTTCGACCTGCCCCCTTTATTACTTTTTTCGTCCCTATCGGAAACCGTTTACTTATTAATGAATCCGGAAGAGCAAATTTATATGCTTCTTTTTGCGTCCTCCATTCAGCAGAGTCTCGAGTAATCAATTCACTTAAAATCACGCCCCTTTCCTTCTCTATTTCTTTTCCACTCATAATCATTCCGTCTGCATAATCACGAAACAGTAACATCGCTCTCTTAATTAAATTTTCTTCAGGCTTGGGTAACTCAAGTTTGTATACTGTTTCTTTGAATGAAGTATGTGCATTAGTGTCACCACCGAAAGACATCCCCAATCGTTGGAAGTACTCTACCATTTCCCCAGCTGGAAAATTCTTGGTTCCGTTAAATGCCATATGCTCAATAAAATGAGCAAGGCCCTGCTGCTCTACAGTTTCCATTAAAGAACCAGCATCCACATAAAGCCTCATACTGATTCGTTCAGGAGGTTCAGCATGAGGCATTACAGCATATCGAAGCCCGTTCTCAAGAACACCGAAGGTGACTGCAGGATCAGGAGTAATGTCACTAGTATCATGTGCCCAATTAGCTTGTCCTCTAGCTATAGAAAGCTGAGCAATGAAAAGTACATGTAATAATACAAAAACTTTAATAATGTTCATAATGAATTAATTTCAAATAGTCAGTTCTTAGAATACTCAGATTTAAATTTAAATTTGTATTTCTTAGTTTGAAGTGCGTTGTGTTTTCCCAATTAATTATGGTCTTCTTATTTGACCATTGTTACACAATAGTAACGCAGATGATATAGGATATATCCCAGACTAGAAGGAGTTTTTCTCATGTTACAAATGAAAAATAATAAACTCTGGAAAGGTTCCAAGGAAGATGTTCTTGACCTCTGACATAAGACTCAATCTCTTATAAATAATATTTGAAGTTTAAACTCCAAGAGATTCTCTCAATTCTATGACAATCTAAAAGTATATTGTCTTATTAAAATTCAAGATAATTTAATAACTGAATCTGGATTTATTAGTATTTGAACTCAGGGACAAACCTACCGTAAGTTCTTAAAGTTGCGATTTAGACGAAATCGACAGAGAATAAAATCACCGGAACAATGAAAGTTGCGCTCATCTATAAGAAAAGCGTCTGGGAACTGTTTAGCAATTCCAAGGATAGTAATGTCAGTTCCTATATTTCTGGGAGAACTGAGGCAAAGGAAGCATTTCAAAAAAGTCACCAAACTCAAAAAGACACAATTCAAACCATAAAAAATACGCTAATTGCGTCTGGCGTAGAAATAGAAATGGTTTACAGATCTGGAATTAGTGAACCTATCATAAGCTCCGTTGATCTCGTCATAACGGTCGGCGGTGATGGCACCTTCTTAGAAGCTTCCCACTATATCACAGACAACACTCCAATACTCGGTGTGAATTCAGATCCTGTCAGAAGCGTTGGTTTCTTCTGTTCATGCACAGGGGATAATTTTGAGGGCTTGTTTGATGAATTTAATAATGGCCCAAGAACGAACTTGTCACGCATCTCAATGAAAATAGATGGGTCCTCGGTCGGCCCTCCTGTACTCAACGATCTTCTATTTGCCAATCCAAACCCCGCCGCAACTACCCGCTACGAAGTTGACGGAGAGACATATCGTAACAGTGGAATCCTTATATCAACTGCTGCAGGCTCAACTGCATGGTCTTTCCAAGAAGGTCTCAGTCCTCTGCCCCTGACGAGCGATGATTTTCAATTCATACATCGAGGAACACGGGGACCTGTCTCAGGAATTACTTCTTCAATCAAGATTAAT
>Ga0315329_10000315_pt1 | contig 18701 bp, 17 predicted proteins | sample M150032315metaG_FD_203459 | JGI IMG/M metagenome (GOLD analysis project Ga0315329, IMG submission 203459) | Ammonia-oxidizing marine archaeal communities from Monterey Bay, California, United States - M1 500m 32315 | ecosystem: Environmental > Aquatic > Marine > Coastal | place: USA: California...
GGCACCGATGGTCAGGCCATCGGTGCCGATTGACAGGTCTCCGCTTCCATCCGACATGGGGGCCGACAGTACGCTCCGCCCCGTTCCAAGCGACCCTCGGAGGCCCCTGTCCATGATCATCATCGCCGGTTCCATCTCGATCGACCCCGACCGGGTCGACGCCATGCTCGAGGCCATCGTGCCGCTGATGCACGGCACGCATGCCGAGGACGGGTGCATCGACTACGTGCTGAGCGCCGATCCTGTCGAGGCCGGGAAGATCCGGATCTTCGAGAAGTGGGCGTCCGACGAGGCGCTCGGCGCGCACATGACGGCGCCCCACATGGGCGAGTTCCAGAAGGGGCTCAAGACAATGGGCGTGACCGGCATGTCGGTCCAGCGTTTCGACAACGCCGAAGAGTCCAAACTGTTCTAGGCCCCTGTCGTCGGGGCCCCTGTCGTCGGGGCGCCGGCCTCGCTCAGCTCGCGGCGGCCAGATCCCGGGCTACGTCGGACCAGCGGTCCAACAGGTCGGGGTCGCGCTTCCAGTGGTCGAGTGCCGTGTAGGTCATGACCCGCGTACGGGGTGCGACGCCCCGGTAGCGGTCGGCCAGCACGCCGCCGAGGTCGGACCAGGTGGCCGACACCGTGTAGTGGTCCAGCACGTCATCGGTGACCAGGCCCACCATGGCGGCCATGTCGCCGGCCCGTTGGAGGGCGTTCAGCTCGCCCTGCAGACCGTGGAACCCGTGGTGCTCGAGCACCGGGGCGTAGTTGGGTGTCGATCCGTAGAAGGCGACGGTGGCCCGGTTGGCGTCGCGGGCCGCAGCGATCTCCTCGTCGGTGTCGCCGACGGCGATGATCACCGGGCACACCACGGTCACGTCGTCCGTCGACCGACCGGCCGAATCGGCGCCGACGGCCACCTGGGGAAGTTGCACGTCGGTGAGCCAGCCGGGGGAGTGCATGGGATGGATGTGGATGCCGTCGCACTCGGCGCCGGCCATCCGGCTCATCCACGGCAGCACGGCCGAGACATAGACCGGCGGGTCGGGGACGTCGATGGGCCCCGGTGACCACATGCGGGGCAGCAGGGTGAACGAGTAGTGGTCGCCCTCGAAGGCCAGCTTCTCCTCACCCCGGAAGGCCCGGAAGATGGCCTTCACGGCCTGGACGTATTCACGGAGGCGTGGGCCGGGCGGGGCGTAGGTGCTCGAGTAGCGCCTCTCCACGTGGGCCTTCACCTGGGTGCCCAGACCGACCACGTAGCGGCCGTCGGTGGCCTCGGCCAGCTCCCAGGCCATCTGGGCGGTGACCATGGGGCTACGGGGGAAGGCCACGGCGATGGCCGTGCCCAGCCCTAGTCGTTCGGTGGCCAGCGCCGAGGCAGCGCATGACAGCGAGGCGGTGCGTCCACCTTCGGTGAACCACAGGGTCCCGAAGCCCGCCGATTCGGCCCGCCGGGCCAGGTCACCCACCTGCCGGAGAGGCAGGGGCGACGCCATCATGTCGAGCTCCAGGGCCACGGCACGGACGGTACCGGCGGCGGTGCCCCGGGAACGAGACGCGGTGTAGGTTCGCCGACTATGGACCTTTCCGCAGTCATGAACACCACCGACATCATCGACCGGGGGGCCGCCGCCCTCGGTGATCAGGACATGCTCATCCTGGGCGACGAGCGCCTGACCTGGAACGACATGCAGGCCCGGGCCGGACAGGTGGCCAACGCCCTGGCCGCCGAGGGCGTCGGCTCCCAGGACCGGGTGGCCTTCATCGACAAGAACTCCGTCGAGTACTTCGAGCTGGCCTTCGGCGCGGCCTACCGCAACGCGGTGACTGTGGCGGTCAACTGGCGGCTCGCCCCTCCGGAGATGGCCTACATCGTCAATGATTCCCAGGCCACCGTGCTGGTGATCCACGAGGAGTTCGCCGAGCAGTTGGCTGCCTTCGAGGCTGAACTCGAGCATGTTACGCGCATCGTGGTCGTCGGGTCGGTTGGCGATCATGTGTCGTTCGGCGAGTGGAGGGACGCCCACGGCTCGGACTGCGAGAAGATCGCCAACGGCGACGAGGACGTCAACTCACAGCTCTACACCTCGGGTACCACGGGTCTGCCCAAGGGCGCACAGATCACCAACGCCAACTTCCAGGCCCTGTTCGCCACCGTCGACTGGGACATGGACGAGGCCTCCCGGAACCTGTGCGTGATGCCGTTGTTCCACATCGCGGGCAGCGGTTGGGCCCTGTTCGGCATGGCCAACGGCGCGACGACGGTCATGATGCGCGAGTTCGACCCGGTGGCCGGCCTGGGGATAGTCGAATCGGAGGCCACCACCCACGCCATCTTCGTGCCGGCCATCCTGCAGTTCTTCCTGATGGTGCCCAGCGACGGGATCGACCTGTCGTCGATGCGGTACATCGCCTACGGGGCCTCACCGATCACCGAGGACGTGCTGGTCAAGTCCATGGAGCAGTTCGGTTGCAAGTACTTCCAGGTGTACGGAATGACCGAGACCACCGGTGCCGGCACGACCCTGCCGCCCGAGGACCACGGCAGCGACGCCGATGCCAAGTTGCTGCGATCGGCCGGCAAGCCCATTCGGGGCATGGAGATGAAGATCGTCGACACGGACACCGGCGAGACGCTGCCCGACGGTGAGGTGGGCGAGGTCTGGATGCGCCATGGCGGGATCATGAAGGGCTACTGGAACATGCCCGCCGAGACGGCCAAGGCCATGCCGGGCGACGGTTGGCTGCGGTCCGGCGACGCCGCCTACATGGAGGACGGCTACCTGTACATCCACGACCGGGTGAAGGACATGATCATCTCGGGTGGAGAGAACGTGTATCCGGCCGAGGTGGAGAACGCCCTCATGGCCCACGAGGGAATCGCCGACGTGGCGGTCATCGGAGTGCCTGACGAGAAGTGGGGTGAGGTGGGCAAGGCCCTGGTCATCCCCGTGCCCGATTCCGGCGTGACCGCTGACGAGATCCTGGCCCATGCCCGGGGGCGCCTGGCCGGGTTTAAGTGCCCCAAGACGGTCGACTTCGTGGAGGCCATCCCCCGGAACCCGTCAGGCAAGATCCTCAAGCGTGAGCTGCGCGACCCCTACTGGGAGGGCCACGACCGCCGGGTCGGCTGAACCTGACTTTGGAGTCCGGGAGCGGCGCGCCCGCTTCGGGTGGGTGAAGGGCGTCCCCCTAGGGTCGCCGCCCATGGACATCAGACTGGACGGCAAGGTCGCCATCGTCACCGGCGGCTCACGGGGAATCGGTCGGGGCATCGCCTCGGCCATGGCATCGGCGGGGGCGAAGGTGATGGTCACCAGCCGCAAGGAGGAGTCGTGCGCGGCCACCGTCGAGGAGTTGCGTGCCGCCACCGGGGGTGACCTGGCGTACGTGGCCGGCCACGTCGGCAAGGTTGAGGACATGGACCGGGTGCTGGACGCCACGCTGGAGGCCTTCGGGGCCATCGACGTGCTGGTCAACAACGCTGCCACCAACCCGTACGCCGGACACATCATCGACATCGACGTGCCCCGCTGGGACAAGACGTTCGCCACCAACCTGACCACGCCGCTGGTGTGGACCCAGGCGTGCTGGAACCGGTGGATGAAGGAGCACGGCGGCTCGGTGGTCAACATCTCGTCGGTCGGCGCCTTCGGCACCAACGCCATCCTGGGCGTCTACGACCTGACCAAGCGGGCGCTCATCCACCTGACCGAGCAGTTGGCCGCCGAGATGGGTCCGGCCGTGCGGGTCAACGCGGTCTGCCCGGGGCTCATCCGGACCGACTTCGCCAAGGCGCTGTGGGAGGACGGCCGGGGCGACGCCATTGCCGAGGCCCTCCCCATGAAGCGCCTCGGCGAGCCGGAGGACATCGCCAACACGGCGCTGTTCCTGGCCTCGGACGCCGCTTCGTGGATGACCGGCCATGCCGTGCTGGTCGACGGTGGCCAGCTCATCAACATCAACTGAGACCCATCTCGTCGAACGGCAACAGGACTCCGTCATGGAACTGGTGATGCTGGGTACCGGCAGTCCGCTGCCCGACCCCAACCGGGCCGGGCCCTCCCAGTTGGTCGGTGTGGACGGTCGGTGGTTCCTGGTCGATGCCGGTCGGGGGTGCCTGATCCGCCTGGTGGCCGCGGGGGTGGGCCCGGTGGCCATCGAACAGCTGCTGGTCACCCACCTGCACAGCGACCACGTCACCGATGTGAACGACGTCATCACCACCCGGTGGATCAGCGGCTTCCCGCCAGCGCCGCTACCGGTGGTCGGCCCGCCGGGTACCGCCCGCTTCGTGGGCGACACGCTGCGGATGTTGGAGCCCGACGTGGGGTGGCGGGTGGCCCACCATGACGACCTAGACGCTGGTCCCGAGGTGCCGGTCACCGAGACCGATGGGTTTACGGTGGGCGAGGTGGTCCTCGACGACGGCGTGCTGATCACCGCGGCGCCCACCGACCACCGACCGGTGCATCCGACGGTGGCCTGGCGGTTCGACGCCGGCGGACGGTCAGTGGTTCTGGGCGGGGACACCGTGCCGTGCCCGGGGCTCGACGACTTGTGCGCCGGGGCCGATGTCTACGTGCAGACCGTGGTCCGCGACGACCTGATCGAAGCGATTCCCCTGCCCCGCCTGCATGACGTCCTCGACTACCACTCGACGGTGGCCGACGCGGCACGAACGGCGGCCCGTGGCGGGGTGGGAACACTGGTGTTGAACCACTGCGTGCCGGCGCCGGGGGCCGATTCGGACGGGCCGAACGGTCGCGCCGAGTGGCTGGCCATGGCCGCAAAGCACTTCGACGGCGAGATCCTGCTGCCCGACGACCTGGATCGGATCCCCGTCGGGAGTTGAGGCCCGGTTCAGACCTCGAGCTGGGCGGCCACGGCCTGGGCGGCGTCGATGAACTCCTCGACCATGTCCATCACCACCTGGCCGGCTCCCCGGCTGCGGTTCATGGTGCCCACCACCTGGCCCACGAAGTAGGTGGCCAGGTCCTCGGCGCCCGAGCCCTCGTGGTGGGCGGCCCGGTTGATGCGGTCGATGGCCGCCCCGGTGAGCATCGGCTGGAGCGGCATGCCCAGTGGGGCTGGTGTGTCGTCGCGGTCCCATTCCTCTGTCCAGGCGGTTCGAAGCATGCGGGCTGGCTTGCCGGTGATGGACCGTGACCGCAGCGTGTCGCCCGAGCCGGCGGCCAGCATCTTGTCCTTGACAACGGGGTGGGTCTCGGCCTCCTCGGTGGTGAGCCACACCGAGCCGCACCACACGCCCGCCGCGCCGAGCGCCATGGCGGCGGCCATCTGTCGGCCCCGACCGATGCCGCCCGCCCCGAGTACCGGTACCGGAGCCACGGCGTCGACCACCTCGGGCAACAACACCATGGAACCGATGTGGCCGGTGTGGCCGCCTCCCTCGGTGCCCTGGGCGATGATGATGTCGGCATCGGCGGTCACGTGGCGTTCGGCGTGGACCTTCGTGCCGGCCAGTGCGGCCACCTTGACGCCGGCCTCGTGACAGCGTTCAACCATGTCCCGGGGGGGCGGGCCGAGGGCGTTGGCCACCAGGACCGGGCGGTGGGCCAGGGCGATGTCCAACTGGCGGATGGCCCGGTTGGCCGAGAAGGGGGCATCGCCCGGACGCTCGGCCCAGCCGGTGGAGTCCGGGTTCTCGGGGACGCCGTAACGCTCCAGGAGTTCGTCGAGGAACTCCCGGTGGGCGCCGGGGATGGTGGACACCAGATCGGCCACCGAGAGGCCGCCCTCGTCGGACCCGGCGTAACGGGCAGGCACGATCAGGTCGATGCCGTACGGGCGGTCGCCCAGCTCATCCTCTATCCAGGCCAGGTCGGTCTCCAACTGGTCGTCGCTGTGGGCCACGGTACCCAGCACGCCCAGACCCCCGGCCTTGGAGACGGCGACCACCACGTCACGGCAGTGGGTGAAGGCCACGATGGGGAACTCGATGCCGAACATCTCGGTGATCGGGGTCTGCATGGGATCTCCTGCCTTGTCGAGCTGGCTTCTCGTGTGTCGGCTCAGAGGGCAATCAAGCCGGTGGGGTCGAGTTCGCACGGCTGACCGACGAGGTCATCGGCCAGCAGTGCGTCGAGCGTGGCACGGTCGGTGGTCCCACCCCACACCCGGGAGCCGTGGCCGGTCCCGGCGTGGTCCCCGACAGGGGTGAGGGCGGCGATCAGGGCTTCGGTGGGGACCCCGTGGCGGTCGTGGCGGACGGTGTAGCCGTCCACGGTGGCCGTCCCGGTGAAGTCGGGATCGGGGGTGCGGGTCGGCTCGTCGGCCACCTCGACCGCGTCGTCGATCGACCGGAAGGGGGTGGTTGGGGGCTCGGTCCCGTAGATCCCGAAGGAGTGCTTGCCGAGGTAACCGCCGTTGGCGTACAGCAGGCCGGTACCGGGGGCCTCGCGGAGCCGACCGACGAGGGTGGCCAGCGACTGGCCGACCGAGTGGGAGTGCGGACCACCGGCGAAGGTCAGCCCACCGTTGGTGGTCAGCGGTCTGGTCTCGGCGTCGGCGTCGAGACCCAGTTCGGTGGCACACACCTGGACGGAGGACGGGAAGCAGGCGTACAGGTCCAGGTGGTCCACCTCGTCGAGGTCCAGCCCGGCGGCGGCCAGGGCGTGGGCGCCGCTGATCCGGATGCCCGGAGACCGGTGTAGGTACATGCGGGCGCTGGGGGATCCCGGGTCGTCGGCCCGGGTGGCCACGTGGGGGAACACCCACCGGTCACGGGCGATGCCGAGCGCCTCGGCCCGGGCCACCGAGGTGACCAGTACGGCACCGGCCTGGTCGACGTTGTTGTTGGCCATCATGGCCCGGGTGTACGGGGCGGCGACCATGCGGTTGTCACCCGTCGGGGTGATGATGGCCCGGGCGTCCATGGGCGTGCGGGTCGCCGCGTGGGGGTTGGAGCACGCCACCTCGTTGAAGCGGGCCCACAGTGCCCCCACCCGCTGGCGGTGCTGGTCGATGGTCTCACCCCGGGCGTGGCGGATGGCCGACTCGGCCACCGGGTAGAAGACGCCGGGCTCCACCAGTCCACGGGACTCCTCGTGGGGGGTGCTCATCTCGAGACCACCCTCGAAAGTCTCGGCGGCCGTCAGCGTCTCGTCAACGTCTCGACGGACGTGGACGCCGAGTCGTCGGGCGCGGCGGCGAGATCGGAACACCTCGCCTCCCACCATGAGCGCGGCGTCCATCTCGCCGTCGGTGATCCGCGTTGACAGGTGGGCCAGCAGGCGTTGGGGCGACGTGCCTGAGAGTCCGGTGAGGATCGTGGTGGCCTGGGCGGCGCCGAGGGCGTCGGCCACCTGCCGGCCCGGATCCCGGTAGCTCCAGATGCCGCCGACCACCGCCACGATGTCGACGTCGGCGGGGGCTTCAGGAACGCCGGCGTCGATGGCGGCCGAACGGCAGGCATCGACCATGAGCTCCATGGCGGTACGGGCCACCGTCGGGTCGTCCACCCGGTCGGTGACCTGGGCGACGCCGACGATGACCGGGGTCCGGGGGTCCAGTGGCACGGCGACATCATGGTCGGGCCAGGCGGCCGACGGCGGACCGGCCCGGACGACCCGACGGTGGCGATGCCTAGAATCGGTGTCGTGCGGTATCAGACGCCGGAGTACCACCCGGCCTTCGAGGAGTACTGCGAGACGATCTTCGAACTCGCCGAGGACGACGTGGAGCTCATCCAGGCCCGCATCGCCGAACGCCTGGACGTGAGCCGCCCGGCGGTGTCCGAGATGGTCAAACGCCTCGAGAAGGCCGGGCTGGTCAGCACCGATGACGCCGGCATCGCCCTGACCGACGACGGCCGAGAGCTGGCCACCTCGGTGGTTCGCCGCCACCGTCTGGCCGAGCGGTTCCTGACCGATGTCCTGGGCCTGACGTGGACCGAGGCCCATCACGAGGCAGGCAAGTGGGAGCACGTCATCTCGCCGGCCGTCGAGTCCGCCCTGGACCGGCTGCTGGGTCAGCCCACCACGTGTCCGCACGGCAACCCGATCCCCGGGAGTTCGTACCGCGAGCCCGACACCCGCAACCTGTCCGACGTAGGGGTGGGCGAGTTATTCACGGTCAGCCGGATCCCTGAGGAGCTGGAGTTCGCCGAGGGTCTGCTGCAGTTTCTCGAGGACGCCAGCCTGATGCCCGGTGAGCAGGGCTCGGTCACCGCGTCCGACGACGGCGGGATGACCGTGGAGATCGGTGGCGGCCGGGTCGAGGTCCAACCGTTCGCCGCCGACCGGATTCTGGTCACCACTCGCTGAGGGCGGGTCGCTGAGGGCGGACCACCGCCGGAGACCGGCGTATCAGTGCAGATGGTCGCTGTGGCGGACCACCAGCAGCCAGGTCATCAGGGCGCTGATGACCACCAGCACGAGGGCCAGGATGGCCATCTCGGGGAGGAAGAGCGCCTCGTAGGTGCCCCAGATCTGGGTGGCCAGCGTCTGGAATCCGATGGGCGACGCCAGCAGGGTGGCCGGCAGTTCCTTCATGGTGGACAACATGACCAGCCCGGCGCCGGCGGCCAGCCCGGGCACCATGAGCGGGAGCTCGACGGTCAGCAGTCGTCGTAGGCGTCCCGCTCCGAGCAGGCGGGCGGCATCTTCCATGCGTCGGGGGACGGCATCGACGGCCACTTGGGCGGTGCGGACGGCCTGGGCTCCGAAGTGCACCACGTAGGCGAAGACCAGCACGGGCATGGAGCCGATCAGGAAGTCGAACGGCGAGGCGTGCAGCGTCCAGAAGACCAGTGACAGGGCGACGACCAGACCCGGGATGGCGAAGCCGGCGACCACCACGGCGTTCACGGCACCACCGAGGCGGGACTGGTGCCGGGTGGTGAGGTAGGCCACGGGCAGGACCACGGCCACGGCGATCACCGCGGTGGCCACGCCGACCCACACCGTGTTCCAGGTGGGGGTGAGCACGTCGTCCCAGTCGAGGCGAAGCGGTGCACCTCCCCGGCGGGACCGCAGCCATCCGAAGAGTCCCCAGTCGGCTAGCGAGACGGCCGGAGCCACCAGCGCCAGCCCAACCGCGCCGGCCACCAGCCCGGTCGCCGGCAGGGTCCAGGGGCCGAGGGGCACGGTCAGGGGACGCCGGTCGCCGACGGTGGCGTCGCCGGTCAGCATCGCACCACGCCGCCCCCCCGCCCGGGCGATGGTCCGCTCGGCAGACACCACGAGGAGGGCCAGGACGATCAACAACAGGGCCAGGGCGAAGGACCGGTCGCGGTCGAACAGGCGTGTCCGGAAGATGGTCTGGGTGAGGGTCTCGAACCGCATGAGGTGGACGGCCCCGAAGTCGCTGACCGTGTACAGGAACACGAGCAGGGAGCCGGCGGCGATCGACGAGCCGATCTGGGGGAGGACCAGCCGGCTGAACACCCGGGCCGGCCGGTCACCGAGCAGCCGGGCGTTCTCCTCGAAGGCGGTGGGCAACGATCCGAGCCGGGCGGCCACCGGGAGGTACACGTAGGGATAGGTGAACAGGGTTAGGACCAGCCATGCGCCGGCCAGGCCGTGGAGGCGGACGTCGAGGTCGAAGCCCAGATCGGCGGCCAGGTCGTGGACGATGCCGCCCGGGGTGAGCCCCGAGATGAAGGCCGCGGCGCCGACGAAGCTCGGGTAGACGAGCGGGAGGGGGACGACGACCCGCCAGAATCGTCGCCCGGCCAGATCGGTCCGGGTGGTGACCCATGCCAGGGCGGTTCCCAGCACCGCGGTGGACGCCGAGACGAGGACGGCCAACTGCACGGTGCGCCACAGGGGCATCAGGGTCCGGCGGCTGGTCAGGAGGGCCAACGGTGATTCGGACCCACCGAGAACCCGCCAGGCCACATAGCCGCCGGGCAGCGCGAAGGCGGCCGCCACGAGGACGGACGCCGCCACCAGAAGGGTCGGGGGTCGGCCGCGTGCCGGCCGGGCGGGGCCGACCCCTATGGGCCCGTCCATCACGGGCATGCGGTCACTGGTCGAGGATCCCGCTGGCCTCGATGATCTCGATGGTCCGGGTGAACTCAGCGGCCACGTCGTCGATGTCGACGGCACCCACCCGATCGGCCGGCACCGGAGGCAGCACGTCGGCCGGCGCCACGCCGATGGCCAGCGGGTACTCGTAGACCCTGGTGGTGAGGTATGTCTGCTGTTCGTCGCTCAGGAGGTGGGCCAACAGTTGGTTGGCGGCTTCCTTCTCGTCGCTGGAGTCGATGACCGTGGCCGTGGCGATGATCATGAGGCCGCCATCGTCGCCCGGGGCGAACCCGTGGTTGGCCGACCGTTGGGCATCACCGTTGGCCGCCACCTTCTGGAAGTTGTAGTAGTGGTTCACGAGGCCGAACTGGATCTCGTTGCGACCCACGGCCTCGACAATGGCGCCATTCTTCGGGTAGAAGCGGCTGTCGTTGGCCACCATGGCGTCCAGCCAGCCAATGGCCACGTCGTCGCTGTTTCGGAGGCGGAACAGGGTAAACCAGTCCTGGAACGAGGAGTTGCTGCCCGGAACGGCCACCCGGCCTGCGTACCGGGGACCGGTCAGGTCGAAGACGGAGGCGGGAAGGTCAGCTTCGGCCACCTCGTCCACGTTGTAGACGAGCACCCGTCCCCGGCCGGCGAAACCGACCCATGTGCCGTCGGGCGAACGATCGCCGGTGGCCACGCGGTCGAGCACGTCGTCGTCCAGTTCGGACAGCATCCCGAGGTCGTTGAGGTAGCCAGCGGGGCCTGGGCTGCGGGAGAGGAAGACATCGGCGGGGCTCTTGTCGCCCTCCTCGACCAGCAGCAGGGCGAGGTCGTTGGACGAGCCGTACCGCACGTTGAGGGCGATGCCCGTCTCGGCGGTGAAGGCCTCGAAGATCGGGCCGACGAGTTTCTCGCTGCGGCCGGAGTAGACGGTCAGCGAGTCGGCGTCACCGCCACACGCCGTGGCCGTCGCGGTGAGGCCGATGAGCATCAGGACGGCTGCTGCAGTGCGGGCCAGTCGTGAAGCCGGTCGTGAGACCAATTGGGACAAGGGTGAGCGTGCGTTCATCTGGAGCGGCTCGCCGTTTCGGTCGGAAGGGTATGTAAAGGTTCCCTAACTGAGAGTAAGGGCAACCTAACTAGTTCCGATTGGAGATCACAACGCGAGAGGCACCGCACCGGGGCCTACATATGTCACACCGACCCGGTCGCCGCGCTGCCACCGGACGTCGGTGCCGGTCCGGGCGTGGACCGTGGAGCCGTCACCAAGCAGCACCCGGACCATGGCGTCGTGGCCGTAGTACTCGACCAGTTCCACGGTTCCCGTCGAGCCCTCGGCCAACTGGAGGTCCTCGGGCCGGATCAGGAGTTCGCCCGGACCTCCCTGCATCTGGTCGTTCATCTCACCTGAGACCCGGGCCACGGGAACGGGCCCCACCGCCGTGTCACACGTGCCCGAGGCGTCGGTCACGGTGAGCAGGTTGGCGTCGCCCACGAAGGCGGCCACCCACCGGTCGACGGGATGGCGGTACAGGTCATCGGGGGTGCCCACCTGGGCGATCCGCCCTTCGTTCAGCACGGCTACCCGATCGCCGAGGACGAAGGCCTCTTCCTGATCGTGGGTGACGAACACCGTGGTTACCCCGAGCTCGAGCAGCAGGTGGTGGATCTCGGACCGGACCTGGACCCGGAGCGAGGTGTCGAGGCTGGAGAACGGCTCGTCGAGCAGCACGACCCCCGGGTGGGGGGCGAGCGCCCGGGCCAGGGCGACCCGTTGCTGTTGCCCGCCGGACAACGAACCGGGTCGACGGTCCTCCAGCCCGGCCAGGCCAACCAGGTCGAGGGTCTCGGCCACCCGTCCCGAGCGTCGCTCGGCCCGGGGCAGGCCGTAGGCCACGTTCTGGCCGACATTGAGGTGGGGGAACAGCGCACCGTCCTGGAACACCATGCCGATCCGCCGCTTCTCCGGCGGGAGGAAGGCGTCGCCGTCGCCCAGGACCCGGTCGCCGAGTCGGACGGTGCCGGCCATCTGGCGCTCGAGGCCGGCAATGGCTCGCAGCAGCGTGGTCTTTCCGCAGCCGCTGGGGCCCAGTAGAGCGACCACCTCGCCGGCCGCCACGTCGAGCGATACGTCGTGCAGGACGGTCGGTCCGTCGTAGGCCACCGACAGCCCCTGGACTGAGAGGTCCTCGGCCGTGGCCCGGGGCACGGCGGTCCGCCTGTTCAGCATGCCTAACAGGCTAGGAGGGGTGGTGGCCCGTACCAAAGGCTGGTCACCACCGAGCTTCCGGTCGGGGGTGGCTACGGTTCGAACGTGTACGCAATCGAGGTGGGCCCGACGGTGGGCTGGTGGGGGCTGTTGGCCTCTCTGGTGCCCGTCTGCGTGGTCGCCGCTATCTCGGTGGGCCGTCGGCTGGGCCTAGAGCGCGATCTCGTGGTGGCCACCGTGCGGGCCATCGGGCAACTGGTGGTGGCCGGATGGGCGTTGACCCTGCTGCTGGACGGCGACGCATCGATGGCCTGGGCGTGGGTCTGGGTGGCCGTGATGGTGCCCATGGCAGGCGACGCGGCCCGCCGCCGGGAACCCCGCCTACCCGGTCTCGGATGGATGACCGTCCTCGGTGGCCTGATCGGCCTCGGGGTCTCGCTGGTCACCGTGTTCAGTCTGGGCATCCTGCCGTTGGAGGCCCGGGTGCTCGTCCCGATCTCGGGCATGGTGGTCGGCAACTCCCTGAAGGTGGTCGTGGTGGCGGCCACCCGCCTGGTCGACGGCCTGCGGGAACGGGCCGGCGAGGTGGAGGCCCTCCTGGCCCTGGGCTTCGGCCCGACCCGGGCGGTACGCGAGGTGGCGTCCGACGCCCTACGGCTCTCGCTGCGTCCCCAGTTGGAGACGACCCGTAGCGTCGGGATGGTGTTTCTCCCCGGAGCGCTGACCGGGCTGATCCTGGCCGGGGTGGATCCCATGGATGCCGCCCTCATCCAGGCGTCGCTGCTGTTCCTGATCCTGGGTACGGCGGCCGTCACCGGACTGGTGGTCGTGGTGCTCGGTGTCCGTCCATTCCTGGTGGACGGTCGGTTTGAGCCGCCGGTCAGCTGACCCGAGCCAGGAGTTCGAGAGTCGTGGTCACCGGCAGGCCGATGACGTTGTCGCGGCTCCCCACCAGGGCGGTCACGAAGTCGGCCCCTCCGCCCTGGAGGCCATAGCCGCCGGCCTTGTCGAGCGGTTCGCCGGTGGCCACGTAGGTGGCGATCTCGTCTTCGGACAGTGTCCGCCACGTGACCTCGGTGGACACGGTGGTCGACGCCCTTCCGACCGGTCCGGACACCGCCACGCCGGTCACCACGTGGTGGGTCCGACCCGACAGGCGGGTCAGCATGGCTGCCGTCACATCTGGGGTACCGGGCTTGCCGAGCATCTCACCGTCGAGCACGACCACCGTGTCGGCGGCAACCACCCGCAGGCCGGGTTCGTCGACGGCCGGGGCCAGCACCGCGTCGCGCTTGGCACACGCCAGGCGTTCCACCATGGCCACCGGGTCCTCATCGGGCAGAGGTGTCTCGTCTACCTCGGGGATCCGGACCACCGGCTCGATCCCGGCGGCCCGCAACAGGTCGAGACGGCGGGGCGAAGCCGAGGCCAACACCAGGTTCGTCGGGAGCATGGGGGCGGTTCAGCCGCCGGAGATCAGCAACTCGGCCGATGCTGGAGGCGGGGTGGCGTCGTCGGGATCGTCCAGCCACCCCTCGGGCAGCACCACGGGCCTCGGGCCGTTGCGGTGGCTCCGGGGGACGCGTAGTGCTGCGGGGTCCAGGGTCATCGACGGGTCGACCTCATCGAGCATGTCGGCCAGCAGACCGTCCAGGTGGTCGACGTCGGTGATCGACTGGAGGGCGTGGCGAACCGCCGGACCGGTGGCGTAGCCCTTGAGGTACCACGAGGTGTGCTTGCGGAAGTCCTTGATCCCGTGGGGGCCTGCCCAGTCCACGAGCAGGCGGGCGTGGCGTGCCATGGCCCGGGCCACGTCGGCCAGCACGGGCGGCGGCCCGGGCTGGCGGCCACCGGCACCGCCACGGCGGCCGACCTCGTCGTCGGATGCCGGCCCGAACACAGTGGCCAGATCGCCGAACAGCCACGGTCGGCCGAGGCAGCCCCGACCCACCACCACCCCGTCGCAACCCGTGGACCGCATGAGGCGCAGGGCGTCCCACGGCTCCCACACGTCACCGTTACCGAACACCGGGATGGAGGTCACGGCGGCCTTGAGCGCGGCGACGGCCGTCCAGTCGGCCTCGCCGGAGTACAGCTGCTCGGCCGTGCGGGCGTGCAGGGACACCGCGGCGGCTCCAACCGACTCGGCGATACGCCCCGCTTCGAGGAAGGTCAGGTGGTCGTCGTCGGTGCCCTTGCGGAACTTCACGGTGACCGGCACGTCGCCGGCCCGATCCACGGCGGCCCGCACGATGGCCTCAAACAGTCGGGGCTTGAGCGGGATGGCCGCCCCGCCACCCTTGCGGGTCACCTTGGGCATGGGGCAGCCGAAGTTCATGTCGATGTGGTCGACCCGTCCCTCGCCGGTCAGCAACTCGGTGGCCCGTCCGATGCTCTCGGGTTCGGTTCCGTAGAGCTGGATGCTGCGGGGCGTCTCGTCGGGGTCGAAGTGGGCCAGTCGGGATGTCTTGAGGTGTCCGTCGACCAGGCCGCGGGCGGTGATCATCTCGCTGACGTAGAGCCCGGCCCCGAACTCACGGCACAGCGATCGAAACGGGGCGTTGGTGACGCCGGCCATGGGCGCCAGTACGACCGGTGGCCAGATGGCCAGGGGCCCGATATGCGGTGTGGCGAACTCGCCCGGCGCGGCCGGTGCGACGCCGGCGTTCACCTCGGAACGGACGTGCGCCTCGGCGCCGGACGATGAACCCATGCCGTGAAGGCTAGGGAGTCCGGTCGTCGGGGGGAATGGACCGTCCGGCGATCCGGAAGCCCTGGTGGCCGGTGGTGCTGTCCGGGGTGCTCGACGCCCGGGCGGCCAGGCGGTAGCGGTGGCAGTAGCTGTCGTGGCAGAGGAACGACCCGCCCTTGAGCACCCGGTTCATACCCATCTGCGGCCCCGTCGGGTCCACGACCGGCTGGTCCGGGGTCGGGTTGGTCGTCGGTGGTCGTCGGTGGCTGGCCGTGAACCAGTCGGCCGTCCACTCCCAGACATTGCCCGAGCAGTTGTAGAGCCCATAGGCGTTGGGGGAGTACGCATCCACCGGACACGTGCCGGCCCAGCCGTCGGCCGCGTCGTCGTGGCTCCAGAAGGTGCCGGTGAAGATGTTGAACCGGTGGTCGTCGGGCCCGTCGGCCTGGTTCTCGTTCCCCCACGGCAGGCGCTTCTGTTCCAGTCCGCCCCGGGCAGCGAACTCCCATTCGGCCTCGGTGGGGAGTCGCCCGCCGACCCAGGAGGCATACGCCGCGGCGTCGAACCACGACACGTGGACCACGGGATGGTCGCTCCGGTCGGCGAGATCACTGTGCGGGCCCTCGGGGTGGCGCCAGTCGGCGTCGAACACCTGGCGCCACCACTCAGCGCCTACCACGCCGCGGGTCTCGTCGAAGTCGTCGGGAAGGTGGCCGACGAACACGAACGACCACCCTTCGCGCTCGGCGATGGTCCGGTGCCCGGTGGCGTCCACGAAGGCCGAGAACTCGGCGGTGGTCACCGTGGTGGCCGAGATGGCGAACGGTGAGAGGTGGACAGGACGGACCGGGCCCTCACCGTCGGACGGGTAGGCGCCCTCCTCGTTGCCCATGAGGAACGTGCCACCGGGGAGGTCGATCCGATGGTCGGTGGCCACCATGGAGGGATCTTCGCGCCTGTAGGTGGTCGGGTGGTCAGGCCAGGCCGGCCACGAAGCGGCGGACGGCCGCCGCGCACTCGGCGGGTGCCTTGATGTGGACCATGTGTCCCTGGTCGGGGACGACCACCGATTCGCGCACGTCGAGGTCGCGTTCGAACAGGCTGGCTGATGCGGCGAAGCGCTTGTCCCGCTCGCCCAGGAGGACCAGCACCGGCACTTGGATCTCGGCCAGGTGGTCGATCACGTGGGAGTCATGGTGCATCGAGATCTCCTCGGATCCCGGTGGGACTCCGATCTTCGCTGCGGATTCGCGTACCGACTCGTTCCACTGTTCGCGGGCCTCAGCCTTGCGGAAACCCGGACCTGTGGCCACCAGGATGAGGCCGGCCACCTCGTCGGGATGGTCGACGGCATGGGCCAGGCACAGGAAGCCGCCGAGGCTGTGCCCCATGAGGACGGCCGGACCACCATCGGGGCCAACGGCATGGTCGCGCACGGCGGCAAGGTCGGCCAGGGCATGGGCCCGCGAGTAGGCGCCGGGTGGTGGGGCGTCACTGTCACCGTGGCCCCGGAGGTCCCAGGTGAAAACGTGGTGGTCCGCCGACAGGTCCTCGACCAGCGGGCCCCATACCGAGTGGTCGTTGGCCCAGCCGTGGGTGGCCACGACGGGTGGGATGCTGGCAGCCCCGCGGGCTCCGGCCCGCTCGACGGCGATCGACACCCCATCGGGGGCGGTGATCCGTCCGACGGTCGCTGCGGTGCTCATGCCAGGCCCCGGAAGAACTCGCGGACGTCGGCCACCAGTTCGTCGGGTCGTTCCATAGCCGCGAAGTGGCCGCCCCGGTCGTGTTCGCGCCAGAAGGTGACGTTGCGGTCGACCTCCACCCATCGACGGCGGCCCACCATGAGCTCCATGGGGAAGGCCGAGACGCCGAACGGCACGTCGGGATTGGGCGGCGGCAACTTCCCGGCCGCCAGGTCCTGCCCGAACTCGAAGTAGAAGCGGGTCGACGAGGTGATGGTGCCGGTGAACCAGTAGGTGGCGATGTTGGCCAGCAGGTGGTCGCGGTCGACGACGTCCAGCGGGTCGCCGTCGTGGTCGGTCCAGCCGTGGAACTTCTCGCCGATGTACGCCAGCAACCCGACCGGCGAGTCGTGCAGGCCGGCACTCACCGTCTGGGGGCGGGTGCGCTGGATCTCGAAGTAGCCCCGGTCGTTCTGCTGGTACCAGGCCGCCCGGTCGAGGTGCTGCTGTTCGGCCGGCGTGACGTTGGTCATGTCGTCGTCGCCACCCCGGGGGAAGGCGGCGATCATGTTTACGTGACAGCCCGTCACGTGGTCCGGAGCATGGCCGGCCACGTGCTGGGACACGATCGACCCCCAGTCGCCCCCCTGGACGCCGTAGCGGTCGTAGCCCAGCCGGGCCATCAACTCGGCGAAGGCCCGTCCGGTGTGATCCGGGCCCCAGCCCCGCTCGGAGGTCGGGCCTGACCAGCCGTAGCCGGGTAGTGACGGGGCGACCACATGGAAGGCGTCGGCCGGATCGCCGCCGTGGGCCACCGGGTCGGTGAGCGGCCCGATGACCCCGAGGAACTCGACGATCGAGCCGGGCCACCCGTGGGAGAGCAGTAGGGGTCGGGCTCCGGGTTCGGGCGAGCGGTGGTGGATGGCGTGGATCCGTTGCCCGTCGATGGTGGTGACCACCTGGTCGAAGGCGTTGATCCGGGCCTCGGCGGCCCGCCAGTCGAATTCGTTGGCCCAGTGGGTGGCCAGGTCACGCAGCCACCGTTGGTCACAGCCGTACTCCCAACCCGTGTCAGCGATCTGGTCGGGCCAGCGAGTGTCGGCCAGGCGGCGCTTCAGGTCGTCGATCGCCTCGTCGGCGACCGACACGGTGAAGGGCCGGATCCGCTTGGTTTCTGAGACGGTCGTTTCTGAGATAGGTGTTTCTGAGATAGGCGTTTCTGAGGCAGGAGTCTCGGGGGGCACCGGGCGACCGTACCCGTGGCGGGTGGTCGGCTGGGAAGCCGGAAGGGGGTGAGCGCTACGGTCGCCGGCGGAGTCGATGGTGGCACCACCGATCGGATGGGGAACATGGATCTGAATGGCGCACGGGTACTGGTGACCGGAGGGTCGAAGGGGATCGGTGCTTCGCTGGCCCGGGCCTACAAGGCGGCTGGTGCCGACGTGGTGGTGGCCGCCCGGCCATCGACTGAGTTGGACGCGGTGGCCGCCGAGGTGGGAGGCCATGCGGTGGCCGTCGACCTGACTGATGCGGCGGCCGTCGAGGCCCTGGTGCCCGTCGTGGAAGCCGACCTCGGACCGATCGACGTGCTGGTCAACAACGCTGGCATGGAGACCACCGACATGGCAGCGGTCATCGACCCGGCCGACATCCGGGCCACCACCAGGCTGAACCTCGAGGCGCCCATGGTCCTGACCCGCCATGTCCTCCCGTCGATGCTCGACCGGGGCCGGGGGCACCTGGTGTTCCTCTCGTCGATCGCCGGCACGGCCGGGTTTCCGACCATGGCCACCTACTGCGCCACCAAGGCCGGGGTGTCGAACTTTGTGCGGGCCCTCACCCTCGAACTGAAGGCCACGCCCATCGGCACGACGACGGTGGCCCCGGGGCCGGTGGCCACCCGCATGTGGGAGGCCGTGGAGGCCACCTCACCCAGCGGCCAGAAGGTGCTGGGCAGGATGAACGCCGTCCGGATGCTCCCCATTGCAGACCCGGACCGGCTGGCCCGCAAGGTCGTGGCGGCCACCGGGCGCGGGGCCCGTCACGTGCGGACGCCGCGCCGCCTCATGGGCAACTTCCTCATGGCCGAGGGGGCGAACCGCATGACCGGTGCCCTGTTGGCCGGGGTGAAGCTCGACCCCACC
>Ga0315329_10000319_pt1 | contig 18592 bp, 17 predicted proteins | sample M150032315metaG_FD_203459 | JGI IMG/M metagenome (GOLD analysis project Ga0315329, IMG submission 203459) | Ammonia-oxidizing marine archaeal communities from Monterey Bay, California, United States - M1 500m 32315 | ecosystem: Environmental > Aquatic > Marine > Coastal | place: USA: California...
CGTCGGGCGAGCTAGTCCAGGGCCTGCGAAGCCTCGACGACGGCTACATCCCGCCGTTGTTCGAGAAGTGGGGTGGCTACGAGCTGTTGGACGGCAAGCGCATCGTGAGACCCCGCGAGTCCATTGAGTACACGCGCCGCCTCGCCGACCAGTGCGGGATCTTCGCCGGTCTGTCGGCCGGAGCAGCTCTGGCCGGCGCCGTGCGAGTCGCCGAGGGAGTTCTCGATGGCATCGCTGAGAGTCACGGCGGGGGCCTCGCTGTCGGCCCGCAGGACGGCCACGGGGACTCCGACGGAGAGGTACGGGCCACGATCGTCTTCGTGGTCAGCGACGGTGGATGGAAGTACCTCTCGACCGGTGTCTGGACCGGAGACATCGACGAGGCGGCCGCCGACGTCGAAGGCCTGATCGTCTTCTAGATTCGTTGTCGTTCCGCCGCTGAACCCAGCGGCGGACCCACTGCCGGGCAGCGGCAGAGGGAACTCGATCGACCAGCCCCTGGAGGCACCGTGTCCCAGCCAAGTCCCCGTCCCGACGGCCGTGCCGACGACGAGCTACGTCCCATGTCATTTCAGCGCGACTTCACCGAGATGGCCGCCGGCTCGTGTCTGGTGACCTTCGGGCGTACCCGGGTGCTGTGCACCGCCTCGCTGGGCGACGGCGTACCTCCATGGTTGCGAAACACCGGCCGTGGCTGGGTGACCGCCGAGTACTCGATGCTGCCCGGCTCCAGCCCCGAGCGGATCCGGCGTCGCACCTCGGGACGCGACCAGGAGATCCAACGCCTAATCGCCCGGTCGCTGCGGGCCGTGGTCGATCTGGAGGCCATGCCGGAAATGGAGCTCACCGTGGACTGCGACGTGCTCCAGGCCGACGGCGGTACCCGCACGGCGTCGATCTGTGGCGGCTTCGTGGCTCTGCACGACGCCTTCACCCGGATGGTGGCCGCCGGTGACCTGAAGGCCTCTCCGATCACCGAGGAACTGGCCGCCATCTCGGTCGGCATCGTGGACGGCGCCCCCCGCCTCGACCTGCCCTACGTGGAGGACTCCACCGCCGAGGTGGACTTCAACGTGGTGATGACCGGCTCGGGCCGGTTCGTCGAGGTGCAGGGCACCGCCGAGGGTCAGGCCTTCGACCGGTCTCAGTTGGACGCCCTCGTGGACCTGGCCACCGGAGGCATCGCCGACATCGTGGCCGCCCAGCGGGACATCCTGTCCACGCCGCCCGCTGACCGTTCCTGAGTTACCGGGTTCCCTGATGGCCGGTGCCGTGGGCCTTCCCCGTCTGGTGGTGGCCAGCGCCAACCCCCACAAGGTGGCCGAAATTGCGCTCGTCCTCAACGGTCTGGTGGAGTTGGTGCCCCGCCCGGACGACGTACCCGAGGTCGAGGAGGACGGCGACACGCTGGAGATCAACGCCCGTCTGAAGGCCATGGCCATCTGCGAGGCCACCGGATGCGCGGCCGTGGCCGACGACACCGGCCTGGAGGTCGATGCGCTGGGCGGGGCCCCGGGCGTGCACTCGGCCCGGTACGCGGCCGACGATGGTCGTGGAGCGATTGCGGGTGACGACGAGGCCAACGTCGAACGCCTGCTGCGCGAGCTGGCCGGAGTGTCCGCTGGACGTCGAACGGCCCGGTTCCGAACCGTGGCCCTGGTACGGCGACCCGATGGCAGCGAGGTGATGGCCGTCGGCACCGTCGAGGGACACATTTCCGAGGAACGGCGGGGCGGTGGCGGATTCGGCTACGACCCGCTCTTCGTACCCGTGGAGGGCGATGGCCGGTCGTTCGCCGAGATGGGCGACGAGAAGCACGCCATATCGCACCGGGGCCGTGCCTTCCGCGACCTGGCAAGGTGTCTGGCACGCCCCTAAGTTCCAGCGGCGTGTCTCAGTTCTGGGAGATGTCTGCGCCGGTGAGGCCCGGTCCGAGGAACCGGTCGAACTCGGCATCGGTGACCGGTTCGGAGAAGTGGAAACCCTGAGCCTGATCACAACGCAGCCGTCGCAGGATCCGTAGCTGCTCCTCGGTCTCCACGCCCTCGGCCACCACCCGCAGACCGAGGCTGTGGGCCAGGGCGATGGTGCCGGTCACGATGGCCGTGTCGTCGCCGTCCCGTTCGGCGGCCGGCACCGGGTCACGGGCCTCGTCCTCGCGGAGGCCGGCCACGAACGACCGGTCGATCTTCAGGAAGTCGATGGGGAAGCGCTTCAGGTAGGCCAGCGACGAGAACCCGGTACCGAAGTCATCCAGGCCCATCCGCACCCCGAGTGCCGTCAACTCGCCGAGCACCGACCCGGTCACCGGGTTGGCGGCGATCAGGGCGCTCTCGGTGAACTCCAGGGCAACCTGGGACGGATCCACCCCGTTGTCGGCCATCGTCGAGGCCACCAGGCGGGGGAACATGGGGTCGGCTAGTTGCCGGGCCGACACGTTCACGGCCATCGAGAGCGGCTCGTCGCCGGGACCCACCGTGATGCGCTCGTGCCAGACAGCGAGTCGGCCCACAGCGATGGTGAGCACCCGGGCCCCCAGATCGGCGATGAGCCCGGTGTCCTCGGCGATGTCGATGAACTGGGCTGGTTGCAGCAGTTCGCCGCCCGAGCCGCGGATGCGGGCCAGGGCCTCGGCTCCGACCACCCGGGTATCGGTCAGGCGGATCACCGGTTGGAAGTGGACCTCGATGCGGTCCTCGTCGAGCGCCGAGCGGAGTTCCTGCTCGACGGAATGGCGGCGTACCGCCTGGGCCCGCAAGTGGGCGCCGAACATGACCGCCCGGTCGCGCCCGCCCTCCTTGGCCCGGTACATGGCGGTGTCGGCATCGCGCAACAGGTCGGCCGGCGTCTCGGTGCCGTGGGCCACCGCGATGCCCACGCTGGCCGACATGACCGTGGTGTCGGTGCCGAACTCCACCGGTCGGGCCAGAGCGGTCCGGACCCGCTCGGCGGCGGCCAGGGCATCGGTGGTGCGGACCATGTCGGCGATGACCACCACGAACTCGTCCCCACCGAGACGTGCCACCAGGTCGCCGGGGCGGATGGTGCGTTCCAGGCGTCGAGCCGCCTCCCGGAGGAGGTCGTCGCCCACCCCGTGGCCCAGCGAGTCGTTGACCACCTTGAAGCGGTCGAGGTCCAGGAACAGCACGCCCACCAGTCGGTCATGGCGGGCCGCCCGGTGCAGGGCGTCCTGGAGGCGGTCCAGTAGCAGGGCCCGGTTGGGGAGTCCGGTCAACTCGTCGTGGTAGGCCCGCTCCTCGAGTTGGGCGGCCACTTCGACCCGTTCGGTGACGTCCCGGGCGTTGACGACCACCCCGGCCACCGCCGGGTTGCCGAGCAGGTTGGTGGCCACGATCTCCATGTGGCGCCAGCCGCCCTCGGCGTGGGCCACCCGGGCCTCGGCGGCCGGTGACATGCCGGGTCGGGCCACCACCTCGGCGGCCCGGGCACCCAGTACGCCGAGGTCGTCCGGGTGGACCAGCTCGGTGGCGTCGACCCCCTCCAGTTCGTGGGCCTCGCGTCCGAGGATGCGGGCCACGGCCGGGCTGGCGTAGACGATGCGGCCGTCCTCACCGATCACGCACACCAGATCCGATGCGTGCTCGACCAGTGCGGCCAGGCGGATCTCGGATGCCTCGACCCGCTCCTGGGCGGCATGGAGGTCGGTGAGGTCGCGGCCCATGACCGAGATGGCGTCGACCGCCCCCTCCTCGTCACGGTGGGTCACCAGCACCGCCGAGATGGGAACGGTGCCGCTGTTGCCCAGGAGGCGAAGTTCGCCGCGCCATGTCCCCTCGGACCGCACGGTGGGCAGGGCGGTGGTGGCGTATCGGGCCTGGGACCAGCCGTCCAGCAGGTCGAGGATGCGGACCGGCTCGCCGGGTAGGGGTGACGCGCCGGCGCCGTGGCGTTGCAGGGCGTCGTTGGCCCACACCACGTACTCACCGGTCGGGTCGAGCACGGCCACTGGGTCGGGCGTGGCCTCCAGTACCCGGGTTAACTCGTGGGCCCGGCGGGCCTCGTCCATCTCGTCGGACACGTCGACCACGGTGAGCAGGGCACCAGCGACCCCCGCGGGACCGGCTGCGATGGGGGTGGTGGACAGATCCACCCAGCGGGTGACGCCGTCGGCGGCCAAGAATCGGAGTCGCCCCCGCAGTGCCGTCCCACCCTCCAGCGATCGGGTCAGGTCGGCCAGGAACTCGGCCCGGCCGTCGGGGTCGATGTCGGCTGCCCAACCGTCGCCCAGGGCGTCGTCGACGGTGCGCCCCGTGGTGGCCTCCCATCGGGCGTTCACCCGGACGGCGCGTCCACGGCTGTCGAGGCGGGCGCTTCCGGTCGGAGCGGCGTCGACCACGCCGTCCAGCACGTCGCCGGTCGGGTCCTCGGAATCGGGCATGTCGGTCACGTGCGGACGGGGGGACTCGAACCCCCACGCCTCTCGGCGCCGGCTCCTAAAGCCGGTGCGTCTACCAGTTCCGCCACGTCCGCGTCGCCGAGCCTACGGTGCCCGGATCAGGGGTTCCGGTTTAGTGCATCTCGCCGCGACGCACGATCACCTTGTCGATGATCCCGTACTCACGGGCCTCATCGGCGGTGAACCAGCGGTCACGGTCGCTGTCGGACTCGATCGTCTCGACCGACTGGCCGGTGTGTCCGGCGATCCGTTCCTGCAACATCTTCTTGGTGTACGCCATCTGCTCGGCCTGAATGGCGATGTCGGACGCCTGCCCGCGGACCCCGCCGAGGGGCTGGTGCATCATGATTCGGGCGTGGGGGAGGGCGTAGCGCTTCCCCTGTGCACCGGCACACAGCAGGAACTGGCCCATCGAGGCCCCTAGGCCCATACAGATGGTGCCCACCTCGGGGCCCACGAACTGCATGGTGTCGTAGATGGCCATGCCGGCGGTCACCGACCCGCCGGGCGAGTTGATGTACATCCAGATTGGCTTCTCGGGGTCCTGGGCCTCGAGGAACAACATCTGGGCGATGATGAAGTTCGCCATTTCGTCGTTGACGTCGGTCCCGAGGAAGACGATGCGGTCCTTCAGCAGTCGGGTGTAGACATCGAACCGGCCGTGCTCGAGGGCATCGGCGTCGGACGCCATCGGTGAGGGCAGGGGGGCGTTCATGGATGCGCAGGGTAGCGGCGCGGCCGGTCAGGCCTGCGCCGCGGTGGCCCGGGCCCGCAGGTCGGACACGGCGTGCTCGAGACCCTCGGGGTCCCGGAACAGGGCGCTGCCCGACACGAGCCGGTCGGCACCGGCGGCCACCACCTCGGCCACCGTCGCCGGCCCGATCCCACCGTCCACCTCGACGGCACAGTCGTAGCCGTCGAGCATGGAGACCACCTCGGCGACCTTGTCCTCCGACGGGATGTAGGCCTGCCCGCCGAATCCGGGGTTGACCGTCATGACCAGCACTACGCCCAAGAGGTGGCGCACGTGGCGGATCACCTCGGCCGGGGTGTGGGGGTTCAGCGCCACGCCGGGAGTGGCGCCCAGTTCGGCGATGTGGCCCAGGGTGCGATGCAGGTGGTCACAGGCCTCGGCGTGGACCAGCACCGTCGAACAGCCCGCATCGACGTAGCGGTCGACCAGGCGGTCGGGTTCGACGACCATCAGGTGGGCCTCGAACTCCAGGTCGACCAGCGGGCGGATCGACCCGATGACGTCGGGACCGAACGTCAGGTTGGGAACGAACACACCGTCCATGACGTCCCAGTGGATGAGGTCGACATCGGCCTTCTCGAGGGCCTGGCATTCCTCGCCCAGTCGGGCGAAGTCGACGGGCAGGACCGAGGGGGCGATCCTCACGGGGCGGGCCATCGGTTGAGACTAACCGCGGGCCTCGAAGCCGACGGTGCCCGATTTCCCCGTACTGGAGAGGCTGGTCTGGGAGGGCTTGCGGCGGAATCGCAGGCGTTCGGAGTAGGGGTAGAACTCGGGTAGGTCGCGTCGGGCCAGCCGGTCCTGGACTCCCTTCCAGAACCCTGCCGTGTACAGGTCGGCGTGCACCTCGTCGAATCGCTTCCGTACCTCGGACGACACGTCGCTGGGGAAGGCCATGAAGGTCGGGAACTGTTCGGGGAACACGTCGCCCGGCTCGACGGAGAACCACGGTTGGGAACGCATCTCGTCGGCCGGGTCGTCGGTCTGGGGGATGGTCCGGAAGCGACACTCCTCGAGGAGCATCAGTTCGTCGTAGTCGTAGAACACGACGTTGGTATGACGTGTCACGCCGAAGTTCTTGGTGAATAGGTCTCCGGGGAACACGTTGGCGGCCGCCAGGTCCTTGATGGCCCAGCCCCAGTCGATGGCGGCCGCCACCGCCTTGTCGGTCGACATCTCCCGGAGGTACAGGTTCAACGGGTACACCTGCCGCTCGGAGTAGACGTGGCGGATCACCACTTGGTCGCCTACCACCCGGACCGACTCGGCAGCCGTCTCCAACAGCTCGTCGAGCAGTTCAGGGTCGAACCGGTCCTTGTCGAACGACAGGTTTTCGAACTCCCATGCCTCGACCATGCGACCCACACGGTCGTGGTTGTAGACGAGGTCGTAGCGACGCTTGACGGCATCCCGGGTGGTGTTCTTCGGCGGGTCGAACCGGTCCTTGATGATCTTGAAGACCACGTTGAACGACACCAGGGTGAACACCGCCATGACCATGCCCGGGGTCCCACGGGTGCGGACGAACTTGTCGTGCGAATGGTCGAGGTGGCGGTACAGCGACCGGTAGAGGCTGGTCTTACCGTGCTGGGGAAAGCCGATCGCCGTGTAGAGCTCGGCCAGTGACTTCATGGGCAGGAGCGACTTGAGGAAGCCGACCAGTTCGGACGGATTGGGCCACTCCACGAAGAAGTGCGATCGGGTGAAGCTGAACAGGCGGCTGGCGTGAGATTCGGTGACCAGCACCGTGTCGACCTGCAGGCCGTCGTCCCCGTAGACCACCGGGATGACGATCGGGGTGACCCGGTTGAGCTGACGGAGGCGCCCGACCAGGTAGGCACCCTTGTTTCGGTAGAAGACGGGCCTGAGCATGTCGATGCCGTCGGCCGACAGGCTGTCCCACTCCTCGAGCAGGAACGAGTCGATGCGGGCCGCCACTCGGCGGGCGTCGCCGTCCAGGTCGGCCCATGGGGCCTCGAAGGCCGCGGCGGCCAGGATCTCGCGGACCATGGCCGCGGTGTCGCGCACCCGGGTGGCCGTGGTGAACAACTCGGCCCGGCCCTCACCGCGTGATATCGAGGTGGCGCCGAACCACCGGAGCTCGACGTCGTTGTCGACGCCGATGGTGGTGAATACCCGTCGGGTCACCGAGTTGAAGAACGTCTCGGCCAGGCCGAAGTCGCTGCGCTCGGCGATGCGTTCCTTGTAGTGACTCCGACCGACCCGCCAGACGCCGCGCCGGTCGGCCACGCCGTCGACCAGGGGGCGGACCCGATCCACGGTGGCCGTCACGGTGGCCCGGTGCATGAGGAGGCGCTGGTCGGCGTCATCCTCTTGGGCGGTCCATTTACGATTGGTGAAGTGGGTTCCGGCCCGGCGCGACACCTTCCGGAAGCCCGCGATGTAGTCGACGAATCCGGCCAGGACGGTGTCGGCGATCTGGCGCCCGACCCGTTCGTCGACGTCCCGGTCGGTGTCGTGGCGGTCGCTCACGCTCGCCGGCCGTCCCGTCTCTCGGGGAACTCCTCCCGGAACGCCTGCCACGTCGGATCGGCTTCGGGCAGCGTGCCCCAGCCGTCGTGGCTGGCCGGCCAGTCGGCTGGGGGAAGGCCCACCGGGTTGGTCCCCACCTCGGCGCCGTAGAACAACTGGTGGTGGCGACCCACGAACAACCATCGATCCTCGACCCTCCGGTACCGGTCGTCGTAGCGGATCGACTGGTGGATCCAGCGATCGCCGTCCTGGACCTCGGCCCGGCAGTACACGTGGCCGGTGGCGTCGTCCGGGCCCTGCAGGTCGATCTGGTGGGTGCCCACGTGGAGGATGGTCACGCCCACCGACCCCAACTGGGCGGCCAGGTTCTCCCGGAGGGCGTCGCGGCCGGTCAGCGGCTCGCCAGTCGGGTCGCGGCCCACCCGGACGTCGGGGACGAACAGGTCCACCAGGGCATCGAGGTCGCGTTGGTCGGTGGCCACCGCGTATCGGGCTACCAGTTGGCGGATGTCGGCCTCGGCGACCAGTCGGGCCAGGGGATCTCCGGTCACGAGGCGTCGGTCCCGTGGAGGCGTCGGTCGGCCCAGCCGCCGGGGGTGAAGCCATCGATCCGGACGCGCCGCGAGGCGAATCGCCAGCGGCCGTCGACCATCCGGTAGTCATCCTGGTAGCGGCCCCAGTGGTCGACCCCCTGGTCGGTCATGACTGTGAAGTACGTCTGGCCGGACGCGGTCGCCGCTACTCGATGAGACCCGTCAACCGTGATGGCAGGCACCGCAGTGTGGTGCTGGAGGTAGCGGGGGTCGGTGGAGCCGTCAGAAGTCCCGGCGGCCACCGAGTCGCGGGTGCCGGTGAAGATGGTCCGGATCTCGTCGACGCCCGTGTAGGTACGCCCGTCGCCCACGTCCATCACCGCATCGGCGGCGAACAGGGCCATCACCTCGTCGAAGCGGCCCCGGTCACCGTGGGCGTTGTACGAGGCGACGAGGTCGCGGATCTGTTCGCGGGCGTCGAGTTCCCAGGCCTCCACACGGCTCCTTCCGGGGACGGGGACCCCACTAGCGTGCCCCACGATGACCGACCTCCACGACATCCGCGACCGATTTCCGGGGATCTCCAGCCCGCTGAATGGCCACTGGGCCCGATTTGACGGCCCGGCGGGTACCCAGGTGGTGGACGTGGCCATCGAGGCGGCCGCGCGATGGCAGCGCAGCGGAAGCAACGCCAACTCCCACGGTGCCTTCGCGGCGGCCGGCGCATGCGACGATCTGGTGGACCGGACCAGTGCGGTGATGGGCCGGCTCCTGGGCGCCGATCCGGCGTGCATGGTGTTCGGGCCCAGCACCACGGCCAACATGATGGCCCTCACCCGGGCCATCGGCCGGAGCCTGGGGCCCGACGACGAGATCGTCTGCACCACGCTGGACCACGACTCCAACGTGGCTCCGTGGTTGCTGCCGGCTACCGACACCGGCGCGACGGTCCACATGGCCGGGTTCGATCCCGACTCCGGTCGCCTCGAGGTCGACGCCGTCACCTCGCTGATCGGCCCCGCCACCCGCTGGGTGGCGGTCACCGGGTCGTCCAACGCCGTGGGCACCATCCCCGACGTGGCGGCCGTCATCACCGCGGCCCATGCGGTGGGCGCACGCGTGGTGGTCGACGGCGTACACCTGACGCCACACCGTGCCGTCGACGTGACGGCCATGGGCTGTGACGTCTACACCACCTCGTCGTACAAGTGGTACGGGCCCCACGCTGGGATCATGTGGGTGGAGCCTGGCCTGCTCGACAGGCTGGACGCCTACAAGGTGCGACCGGCACCTGACCGGGGACCGGGGCGCCTCCAGTACGGCACGCCATCATGGGAGGCCCTGGCCGGGATCGAAGCGGCGGCCGGATTCCTGTTGGAGACGGGTCTGGACGCCATTGCGGCATCCGAGGCGGTGCGGTTCACCCGTCTGCTCGATGGCCTGCACGCCATCGACGGTGTGCGGGTGGTCGGGCCGCAGGACACCGCGGATCGGGCGCCGACGCTCATGTTCGAGGTGGCCGGGCAGACGCCGCTGGCCGTCGCCGAACGACTGGCCTCCGACCACATCGCCGTGTGGAACGGCCACAACTACGCCGTGGAGGCCATGGCCCCCCTCGGTCTGGATGCCGAGGCGGGAGCCGTACGAGCCGGCATCAGCGTCTACACCTCCGACGCTGACGTGTCCCGACTCCTCGGTGCCGTGGCCGACCTGGCCGCCACGCCATGAACGGCGGCCCGTAGCGTCGTGGGTGATCAGGACATGGGTGCCTCCACCCAGGACCCGTCACGCGTGCCGCCGATCGACGACTGGCACCGCCTGTTGGACGGCCGGGTCGCCGTGGTTACCGGAGGCGGAGCGGGCATCGGCGGTGCCATCTCGCGGCTGTTCGCCGAGCACGGTGCGCTCGTGGAGGTGATCGACATCGACCCCGACCGGGCGGCACTGACCGTCGAGGACATCGAGGCGGCCGGAGGCAGGGCCCGGGCCCATGTGGTCGACGTGCGATCAGACGCCGAGGTCGAGGATCTCCGGGGCGAGGTGCTCGGTGAGCACGGTCGGGTCGACGTGCTGGTCAACAACGTGGGGGACCACAGACCGCTGGTGAGATTCCACGAGTCGGATCCTGAGTCGTGGTCGGCCATGTACGCCGTCAACCTGGAGCATCTCTTCCGGGTCACCCGGGCCTTCCTCGAACCGATGATGGACGGCGGTGGCGGATCGATCGTCAACGTGCATTCCGTGGAGGGAATGCGGGGCTTCCCCGGTGAACCCGTCTACGCCGCCATGAAGGCCGCGGCGGCCCACTTCACCACCTCGTTGGCCGTCGGGTACGGGCGGAAGGGGATCCGTGTGAACGGCATCGGGCCGGACCTGACACAGACTCCCCAGGTCGACTACCTGGCCCCCGATGGTCCGTCGGCGGCGGGCGACCACCTCTGGGAGTCGTGGGCACCGGCCGGTCGGTTGGGTTGGCCCGACGACCAGGCCCGGGTGGCCCTCTTCCTGGCCAGCGACCTCTCGGCATTCGTGACGGGCCACAACGTGCCCGTCGATGGCGGCACCCTGGCCGGTGGCGGTTGGTACTTCTCGTCCGAGGCCCGCCGGTTCGTCAACCGTCCGGTCGGCCTGTGAGCATCGATTCCATGGCCTCCCGGGAGATCGCCCGTCCGCTGGACGGGGTGCGGATCCTGGCCGTGGAGCAGATGGCCGCCCTGCCGTTCGCCACCCAATTGATGGCCCGTCTGGGTGCCGAAGTGGTCAAGGTCGAGCACCCGTCGACCGGCGACAGCGGGCGGGGCTCGCTGCCCGCCGTGCACGATCCCGACGGTCGATCGGTGGGCGCCACCTTCCTTCGCAACAACCTCAACAAGCGCAGCGTGGCCATCGACCTGAAGCAGTCCGAGGGTGTTGACCTGGTGCTCCGCATGGCCCGTGGGTTCGACGTGTTCGGCGAGAACTTCCGGGCCGGAACGGCCGACCGTCTGGGCATCGGGTACGAGGCCGTGAGGGCCCTGCATCCCGCGGTGGTGTACCTCTCGGTGTCGGGTTTCGGACAGGACCCGGCGTCGCCGTACCGCGACATGGGTGCCTACGCGTCGATCGTCGAGGGCATGTCGGGTATCTACGAGTTCAAGCGGGCCCCCGGCCGGGCGCCCACGGCCAACCCCGTCGGGGCACTGGGCGACATCAGCTCGGCACTGTTCGGCACCGTCGGCGTGCTCAGCGCGCTCCGCCATCGGGACCGCACCGGCATCGGCCAGCACGTGGACGTGGCCATGCTGGACTCCACGGTGGCCATAACCGACATCGTGGCCAACTTCTTCTCCATGGGCATCGAGCGCGAGTGGGGGAGCGGGGTGGGCATCGTCGACACCTTCGCCGCGTCTGACGGCCACTTCGTGCTGCAGTGCGTGCGCGAGCACCACTTCGTCGTGTTGTGCACCGAGATCGGTCGTCCCGAGCTTGCCGAAGACCCGCGGCTGGCCTCCCGGGCCGGCTGGCAGGACCACCTTGACGGCCTGCTGCGACCGGCCATCGAGGCATGGTCGATTTCCATGACGACCGCCGAGGCCGTCGCCGTGCTCTCCGGCGCCGGCATGGCGTGCGGACCGTCGCTGACCCCGGGCCAGGTGGCGTCCGACCCGCACCTGGCGATTCGTAACATGCTGGTCGAGACGATGCCCGGTGATGCCGAGGCCCCGGTGCTGGTACCCGGCAACCCGGTCAAGCTCTCCGAGGTACCCGAGGCCGACGACACCCGGGTGCCGTGGCTGGGCGAGCACACCGACGATGTGCTGGCCGCCGAGCTCGATCTCGACGGTGACGAGCTGGCCGACCTTCGGGCCCGTGGCGTGATCGGCGCGACCTGATCCTGCGCCTACGGTTAGCGGTACGCCGCGAGGCGAAAGCGACACGGGAGGGGGTGACGAGATGGAAGAGACCCGCCGGCTGACCCAGTTCAGCCACGGCGCCGGTTGAGGCTGCAAGCTCGCCCCCGGTGAGCTGGCGCACGTCGTGCGTCGCCTGACACCCGTCGACCACCCCGACCTGCTGGTCGGCGCCGCCACCGGCGATGACGCCGCCGTGTGGCGACTGGACGACCGGCGCGCCCTGGTGGTGACCGCCGACTTCATCACTCCGGTCGTTGACGACGCCCGGACGTGGGGTCGTGTGGCGGCAGCAAATGCGGTGTCTGACGTGTACGCCATGGGTGGCCGGCCGCTGCTGGCGCTCAACCTTGTGGGGTGGAACAGCGAGGAGCTGTCGACCGACCTGTTGGCCGAAGTCCTGCTCGGAGCGCAGGACGTGGCTGACGCGGCCGGGTTCGTGATCGCCGGCGGCCACACCGTCGACGATCCGGAGCCCAAGTTCGGCCTGGCCGTGGTCGGCGAGGCCGATCCCGACCGGTTGCTAACCAACGCCGGCTTTCGAGCCGGCGACGTGCTGGTGCTGACCAAGCCGCTGGGCGTGGGGGTGATCACCACGGCCATCAAGCGGGGCGACGCCGCCGTCGACGTGGTGGACGCCGCGCTGTCGTCGATGACCCGCCTCAACGCCGAGGCCGCCCGGGTCGCCCTGGAGGTCGGCGCCATTGGGGCCACCGACGTGACCGGCTTCGGCCTGCTGGGCCACCTGGGTCGGGCGGCCGTCGAGTCGGGTGTGGACGCGGTGGTCGAGGTGGCCGCCGTGCCGTTGCTGCCCGGTACCCGGGCGTTGGCCGAATCGGGTGCCGTGCCCGGAGGAAGCCGGAGGAACCTGGCCTGGGTCGAGGGGGGTCCGAACGACGGGACGGACGACTGGATGGACAGGGGCCTGGACCGGGGCGGCTTCGGCGAACTGGATGCCCTGCTCATGGCTGACGCCCAGACGTCCGGGGGCCTGGTGTTCGGTGTGGCTCCCGACCGGGTCGACGAGGCGCTGGACGCACTGGCCGCCACAGGTCATCACGCGGCGGCCATCGGACGCGTCGTCGCCTGTGGGAGCGCCGATCCCGACGATGGTGACGGTGCCCGACGTCTCCGACTGGTCTAGGAGGACCACACCGACCGTGCCCAGGCGCCTCCCCATCGACATCCCCCAGACGCCCGGCGAGATCACCGCCGACTGGTTGACCGACGTTGTGCGGTCGTCGGGCTTGGTCACCGGCGCCCGGGTGGTCGGCTTCGAGGTGGGCAGCCCCGGCTCGGGCGTCGGCTTCACCGGCCAGACCCTCCGGGTGGGCCTGACGTGGGACACCGTCGAGGACGACGCCCCGGCCGCCGTGCTGGTGAAGTTCCCCAGCGAGAACGTCGGCAACCGGGGCCTGGCCGAGGCTGAGGGTGGCTACGACCGCGAGTTTGACTTCTATGAGCGCTTCGCCCACCTGGTGCCGATACGGGTGCCGCGCCTCCTGCACGCCGTGCGAGACCCGGGTCCGTCGACGGTCGCCAGGAAGCGCCGTGAACGGCTGATCGACGGCCTTCCGGCGCCGGTGGCGAAGCTCATCGGTCGACATGCCAGAAACTTGATCCGGGCGACCCACCGTCGGTACGCCCTCGTTCTGGAGTACGTACCCGATTCCCGGGTCACCACGGCACAGGCCCTGCCGCCACCGGCCGACCTGGCCGAGATCCTCGAAACGCTGGCCCGCCTCCACGCCCACTTCTGGAGGCACCCCGTGCTGGCCGACCCGGCGGTCGTCGAATGGTCGATGGTGACCCAGATGCCCAACGTCATGCACGGCCTCTACCGGGCGTGGCGCGACGAGGTGGTGGAGCGACGGCCGGACCTCTTCACCGAGCGGTTCATGGTCCACGCCGACTGGTTCGGCGACAACATCGCCCGTCTGGTGGCCCATCTCGACGAGCCGCTGGCCCTTCGCCACGGTGACAGCCGGACGGACAACATGCTGTTCACCGAGACGGGCATGGTGCTCATCGACTTCGGGGTGTCGGGCTCTGGTCGCCCCGCCGGCGACGTGGCCTACCTGCTGTCCGAGAGCATCCCCCCGGGGCCTGACGCCCGGGAGACATTTCTGGCCTCGTGTCGCGAGTACCACGCCCAACTGGTGGCGGCCGGAGTGGACGACCACCCGCTGGATGTGTTCCTGGTGGACTGCGAGGTGGTGCTGGCCGTGCAGGCCTACCGGACGGTGCTGATCGAGGCGGCCTACGAGGCGGACTACGAGGGGGAGTCGTTGGCCGAGATCTGGGCCCCCCGGATCGGCGCCCAGTTGGCCGAGGTGCCGCCCGAGATCTGACCGGCTGGACGGTTCAGCGGATGTGCGGTTCCTTCAGCGTATGCGCGGTTCGGGGCGCTCGCCGGAGGCGAATCCCTCGGCGCCCGAGGCCAGAGCGGCCTTGTCGGTGGCCGTACTCAGGATTGACGCGGCCATGGTTCGGCTCCCGAGGCGCCCGAGGTCTCTCGCCGCCCAGATGGCCCGCAGCGTGCCCTGTACGGCCCACGGCGGGTTGGCGGCGATGGTCCGAGCCAGCCGGTCGGCCGCTTCGGCCAGTTCGGCACCCGGCACCACCTCGGACACCAGGCCCATCTCCCGGGCGGTGGCGGCCGAGATCCGCTCGCCGTTGCCGGTCAGTGACATCCGCATGACCTCGCCGAACGGCATCAGGCCCAGCATCTTCATCGGCTCGTAGACGGCGGGCATCCCGTAGGTCACGTGGGGGTCGAAGAACGTGGCGTGGTCGGCGGCCACCAGCACGTCGCACTCGCCCAGCAGGTAGAAGGCGCCGCCGCAGGCCATGCCGTTGACCGCCCCGATCACCGGCTTCCACAGGTCGTTGGACTTAGGGCCCAGCCAGTCCCCGGGGTCGTCGTACATGAAGTTGTTGGATGTGCCGTAAAGCGCCGGGGAATCGTCGAGTGCGGTGAACGGCTCGTTGCGGTCGATGCCCGCGCAGAACGCCCGGTCGCCCGCCCCGGTGAGGACCACCACCCGGACGTCGTCGTCGGCACGCAGCTTCTCCCACAGGGCACGGCAGTCCCGTTGCATGCCGGCGGTAAAGGCGTTGTGGGCGTCGGGCCGATTCAGCACCACGGTGGCCACGTGGTCGCTGACGGTCACCAGCAGGGTGTCGAAGGCGTAGGGCTCCTGCCTCCCGTCGTTCATGGCCCGACACTAGTGCCGTGCCCCGTTCGGCCCCGTCCCCGGTCGGTCGGTACTGTCCCAGATCATGACCGGATACACCAGAGCGAAGGCGATGCCCGGGGAGCCCGACTTTCGACCGTTCGACTGCGACAACCACTACTACGAGTCCGAGGACGCCTTCATCCGCCATGTTCCCGAGGCCATGCGCCCCCGGGTGGTCCAGTGGTGCGAGATGGGGGGTCGTCGCTACCACGTGGTGGGTGGGAAGGTCTCCCACGCGGTGGTCAACCCCACGTGGAATCCGATCGCCCGGCCCGGAGCGCTGCACGGGTTCTTCCGGGGCAACCCGGAGGGTCGAAGCATGCTCGACTACCTGAAGGAACGCGAACCCCTGCCCTCCGCCTACCACGACCGTGACGCCCGCCTGGCTGTGGTGGCCGAGCAGGGACTGGAGGGCATCTGGCTGTTCCCGACGCTCGGCGTGCTCTACGAGGAACTCCTCAAGCACGACGTGGAGGCGGTGGGCGCCCTCATGGTGGGCTTTAACCGCTGGCTGCTCGATGACTGGGGCTTCGGGGCTGACGGCACCATCTTCGGAGCGCCGTACCTCTCGCTGGCCGACGTCGACCTGGCGGTCTCGGAACTGGAATGGTGCCTGGCCAACGGTGCCCGTCTGATCGTGATGCGGCCCGCACCGGTGTGGACGGACGGCGGCCCCCGATCGCCCGGCGACCCGATGTTCGACCCGTTCTGGGCCCGGGTGGACGAGGCCGGCATCACCACCGTGGTCCACGCAGGCGACAGCGGCTACCAGACCCAGGGATACGCGGATGACGGATTCGTGTCGTTTGGCGTGGGGGCGGGCACCGGTCGCTATCGCCCGTCGATCAAGGCGTTCAACATCGAGCGGGCGGCGCACGACTGGCTCATCACCATGTCGCTGGAGAAGATGTTCACCCGCTTTCCGAACCTCCGTGTCGCCTCGGTGGAGAACGGTTCGGACTACCTGGCCCACATGTTTCGCAAGCTCGGCCAGCAGCGGGAGAAGACGCCTCGCTGGTTCGAGCACGATCCGGTCGAGGTGTTCCGCCAGCACGTCTGGATGAACCCGTTCTGGGAGGACGACGTGGACGAGGTGATCGCTCTCATGGGTGCCGACAGGGTGATATTCGGCTCGGACTGGCCCCACGTGGAGGGCATGCCGACGCCGCTGCACTACCTGTCCGAGGTGGAGCACCTGTCCGAGGACGATCGCCGGCTCGTGCTACGCGACAACTCCAGGACTCTCACCGAGCTGCGGCCCGGCTGACCGGAGAGACCTCGTGATCGAAGGGGACTGCTCATGACCGGAGACCTGACCGGAGGCCTGTCTGGAGATGGGTCGGAAGCCGGAGGCTTCCCCGGAGCGGGTACCTGGCAGCCCGAACTCGACGAGCTGCGCCGACGCGAACGGTTGGTCGAGCAGATGGGCGGCCCCGAGAAGGTGGCCCGTCAGCACGACCGGGGGAAGCTCGACGTGCGCCAACGCATCAAGGCCCTGGTCGACGACGGCTCGTTTCACGAGATCGGGAAGGTCGCCGGCAGCGCCACCTACGACGCCGACGGCCAGCTGGTCAACCTGCGATCGGCCAACTTCCTGTTCGGGCGGGCCCGGTTGGACGGTCGGACCGTCGTGGTGGCTGCCGATGACTTCACCGTTCGGGGTGGGGCGGCCGATGCGGCCATCGTCGGCAAGCAGATCGGGGCCGAGAAGATGGCCGGCGAGTTGCGCCTCCCCATCGTGCGCCTCATCGACGGCACGGGTGGCGGTGGGTCGGTCCGCACGCTGGACACCGACCCGTCCAAGAAGGTTTCCGAGGGCGACGGTGGTTACGGCCGGGGAGCCCGTACCTACGTCCCGATGAACCCCGGATGGGAACATGTGGTCTCCAACCTGGCCACCGTTCCCACCGTGGCCCTCTGCCTCGGTTCGGTGGCCGGCCTCGGCGCGGCCCGGGCGGTGACCAGCCACTACTCGATGATGGTGAAGGGCATGTCCCACCTGTTCGCCGCCGGACCGCCGGTGGTGAACCGGATGGGCGGTGAGCAGGTCGACAAGGAGGACCTGGGCGGTAGTCGGATCCACACCCGCAACGGTGTGGTCGACGACGAGGTCCGGTCCGAGGCCGAGGCCTTCGAGCGGACCCGTCGATTCCTGTCGTACCTACCGTCGTCGGTGTACGAACTGGCCGAACGGGGTCCGGTGGTCGACGACCCGGAACGCATCGACGATGCGTTGGCCGACGTGGTCCCACGGGACCGTCGGCAGGTGTATCAGATGCGGTCGATCATCTCGTCGGTGGTCGACGAGGGTTCCTTCTTCGAGATGGGTCGGGCCTTCGGCCGTTCGGCCATCTGCGGTCTGGCCCGACTCGACGGTTGGTCGGTGGCCCTGCTGGCCGGCGACCCGTACCACTACGGCGGCGGTTGGACGGCCGACTCGTCTCAGAAGGTGACCCGGTTCCTGGACCTGGCTGAGACGTTCCACCTGCCCGTCGTGCACCTGGTGGACAACCCGGGATTCGTGATCGGGACCGAGGCCGAGCAACAGGCCACAATCCGCCACGGTTCGCGGGCCCTGGCCGCTGTGTACCAGGCCACCGTGCCGTGGTGCTCGGTGCTGGTCCGCAAGGCGTTCGGGGTGGCTGGTGCGGCCCACTCGCCGGGGCACCGATTCCAGTACCGGTACGCCTGGCCGTCCGGAGACTGGGGCTCGCTGCCCGTGGAGGGCGGCGTGGAGGCGGCCTACCGGTCCGACCTGGAGGCGTCCGATGATCCGGATGCGTTGCTGGCCGAGATCACCCAGCGGCTGAACAAGGTGCGGTCACCGCTCCGGACCGCCGAGGCGTTCCTGGTCGAGGAGATCATCGATCCCCGGGAGACCCGGCCGCTGTTGTGCGAGTTCGCCAACCTGGCGGCGCCGCTGCGTTCGGTGGGACCGGCGGGGTACCCGTACCGGCCCTGAGGATTGCTTCCCGGGGCCCGGTCAGCTCGTCTCGAGTACGGCCACGGGGTCGTCCTCGGAGACCTGGTCGCCCTCGGACACCGTGACCTCAGCGACCGTGCCGGCCTCGGTGGCCTCGACGGGAATCTCCATCTTCATGGACTCGATGACCACCACGGGATCGCCGACGGCCACCTTGGACCCGGGACCGGCCGCCACCTTCCACACCACGCCGGTGACCGGTGATTCGAGCTCAATGCGTGCCATGGCCCGAGTCCACCATCGGGCCGGCGGCCGTGCCACCACGGGTGATGGGCCACCATTG
>Ga0315329_10000321_pt1 | contig 18454 bp, 15 predicted proteins | sample M150032315metaG_FD_203459 | JGI IMG/M metagenome (GOLD analysis project Ga0315329, IMG submission 203459) | Ammonia-oxidizing marine archaeal communities from Monterey Bay, California, United States - M1 500m 32315 | ecosystem: Environmental > Aquatic > Marine > Coastal | place: USA: California...
ACCGCCACCACCGCCGCACCCTTGGGCGGTGAGCCACGCTACGGCACCGTTGCCGCCGGAGTAGCCGACAGACCCCACCGGGTTCGGCGGGATGGCCGCCGAACCTCCAGAACGAGACAGGTAAGCGGAACCGCCACCGCCCCCGCCGCAACCACCGGGGCCGCCGCCATAGGCACCGCCGCCCCCTCCGCCGCCGGGAGTATTACCCTCTGTCCCGCCGCTTGTAGCGGGGCTAACCATCGAGTTGCTGCCAGAGTTTCCACCCAGCCATGACCCGCCGGGATAGGCACCGGTACCTGCGGCACCGGCACCGATGGTGATGTTATGAACCTCAGAGGTCATGTTGCTTACGGTGAACTCCCATACCCTGCCCGCACCGCCACCGCCTGCAAATGAACCGTTCATGTTGGAGATTCCCCCTGAACCGCCGCCAGCCAAGGTGACCCATTCGATGTCCCGGTTGTTGCCGGTGATCGTGAGATTGCCCCCGGCGTTCCACAGGACGTACGTGTAGTCGCCGATGACGCTGACCGTCCCGTTTGACTGGCTGTAGAGGAGAGGAACGCCGCCGCCCTGAGCGGCCATGACTCCGTGATCGGCAGGCCGAATAGGCATGACTTACGCCAATGCGCCGATAAGCGACCAGGCGTCAGTAGCGGTCTTGATCAGCGTCGCCGCTGCGTACCTGCCGTCGATCTCTTTGTTGGAATCCTTCGAGTTGATCGTCACCCCGGAACCCTCGGCCAGCGTGCAGTTGGCCGTGTTGATGTTCTGAACAATGATCTGCGTACCCACCACGAAAGCCACCGACGAGTTCGGCGGCACAGTGAACGCCTGCGCCGAACCATTGTCGGAGGTGACCAACTTACCGGCGTCAGCAATAACAAAGGTGTAAGTAGTGCCGCTCTGAGCGTTGATCGCCAACGGGGCAACCACCGCCCCGGCAGTCACAGTACCCGTCACCGTCACATCGTCAGCAAACGTGGCGTTGCCGTCGGCCACAGCAAGGGCCGTTTGGGCATTAGTCCCAGTGATCGTCAAAGATTCCGCACTTGAGTCCCAAACCAGCGCATCAGAAGCCGTGTCGCTGTGGAAAGTTACGTCGTGGCCCGAACCATCCGAACCAATAGTCAACGTGCCCGAAATGACCGTGTTACCACCAATAGTCGGAGTGGTCGTCCACGAAGTAGTAGACGCACCAGACCCGACAAGGACCGACCCGGAAGCAGCGTTGGAATCGGTGAGACCCAACTTGGTTTCCAGGGCGACAACAGCACCATGCACGTTGACGTGCATAACGTCATGCTCTTTACCCGACGCATCGAGGTCGTCGGTGGACGCGATGTCCGTCCGAAGTTGAGACCCAACAGTATCTAGTGCGCCGGGATATGCGGTAGCCATCAGTCAGCCCCTTACGGCGTCAGGTCCAGCGTCCAAATACCGCTGGCATTCCAGGTGATAGTGAACGTCCCGTTCGCGGAACTGTAATCAGCCCCGAAGTTGACAAGACAAACCAGCGGATCGTTAGTGAGCGTGTCGTCGTAGACGACCGCAGCCCTGGCGCTGCCGATAGTCGAGGTTGTCCACGACGAATCAGCCGCGTCGAACTTGATCGTCCCTGAGGAACCAGCACAAGTAACCGACGCGAGGGCCACACCACCAGCCGAGTACCCAGCACCAGAAACCTCGGTACCAGAAAGATCAGACCAATGGTCATGGGTGTCGAAGTTTGGGGTGGCGCTGTTGGTAATCATCGCCACCTTGAAAGTGTCCGAGCCCGTGTTCACGGCCAACTGTGTGGCATCCAAGATGTCCACGAAGGTTGGCAGGAACATGCCCGATGCCGTGACTGCCATTACCGGTCACCTCCCGAGACGACCTTGATGTCAACCGACTCGGGAACAATCTGCGCGTCTACGCGGCCGTCCCAATGTTCGGTCTGAACACCGCCCACCTTACCGTCTGAATCACGACGGACAGGTTTGCGGTTTGATGAGCCTCGCTTCGTGAGAACCCCAACAGATGAATACTTGCCCATCAGCGTTTCTTCCCCGGCTTACGCCGCTTCTTTGGTTTCACGACGTAAGCCATAAATCCTTTTGGCGGTACTGGCGAGGGTCGGCTCCGCTGCACACCGACCCCCGCCGTACCTATGTCAGTCGGTGCTAGTTAGCCCCGATAGTGGAGGTTGTTTCGATCCTGCGGATCGAAGCCTCACGGAAGCGGCCATAGCCGCACATGGCGTACCAGCCAACAGGCTGGAAACGGCGCAGGCTGTCGGTCACAGGACCGACTACGACCGACGGGTTCTGCCCGTACACGGTCGAGAAGGCGTGAGCCATAGCCTGCTGGCCGATGATGACGCTGCCATAAGCGTCGTTGGTGGTTGATCCACCGTCCGCAACCAACAGGGCGCGGGGGGTTTCGATCATCGTGACGCCTTCAAACGTCCCGATGACACCCTTCCGTACCAAGTCGGCATCCTGCCGGATGGCGAATGAACGCAGGTCGGCCACGCCAGTCTGGCTAATGAAGTCATAAGCCACATCTGGATGACAGAACCCGACGTAGTAGCCGTCGCCAAAGGTAGGAACAGCAGCGGTGCGAAGCGCCGCAACTTCCTCCCTGACAGCCGCCGAGGTGAAGTTGTTGCTGGTAAGCAACGCTCCACGAGACGACTGCCCGACGTAGGTCACGTTTGATCCTGCGTACAGCAGGTCAGCCACGACCTGATCCAGAGAATCCGCGGCGTTGTAACCAACGATCGCGGCTGCATCTGAATCCACGTTGAAGAACGACTGTCCGCGAAGTGCGGCAGTCGTGACCACGGCGTTGCCATATTCGGACAGGTTCACCGTAACGGTGCTGTCCGACAGCGCAACTGCCGTGACATCGCTGGTCTCGGTCAGGGCCGAAGTGGCCTGCGCGAGATCAGCGTAGATGGTGAAAGTCACCCCTGAGCCCCGGTGCGACTGCCTGGTTGCACGGACGGACGCATAGTCCGCGTGCAAAGGCTGCGACCGGAACGCGAAGTAAGCCAGTTGCTCAAAGGCAACCTGGTCACTCGCTACGGATGACTTCTGGGTGTAAGCCATAAGTCAATCACTCCTGGTTTAGAGAGAGAAGCGATCAGTTCTGGACGTTGAACGAGTACCCCTGGGATTCCATAAGCCTCTGGAGTTCCTCCGGGGAAGATGTCCCCTGGATCTGACTGTTCAGATCCGGTGGAGTAACCGGTCGGCTCTGAGCCCCAGCATTAGCGATCCGTTCCTGAGCCATGAGTTCCTGCTGCAACGTCTGGGTTTCCTGAGGAATCTCAGGTTGGCCCTGCTGCGGCGGAACACCCGGAGTCGCCGGCCCTGAGTCGGAGATAAACCCCGCCTCGACAGCCGCTACCCGGATTGACTCCGCTTCCATCTCGCCGTCGTATCCACGAATGAAATACTGCTGGCGCGAATCAGTGGGGTCAATGCCCGCATCTCGGAAAGTGGTATCCCGCAGGTATCCAGAAACCTGGGCTTCCAGTTCGGCCACTCTGGCCTCTGCTGTTTCTGCCCTATCTTCCAGAACCCGACGGAAGTTCCGCTTCGGTTCGCCGTTGGCGTCTAGTTCAACAGCCTCGGAGTTCGCTTCGTCAGCCATTTATGTTCTCTCCCTTTGGTTCTCACCGACCCAGGAGGAGAGCCGGCGGCCAGATAGTGATAGCACTCACGGGCAGCAGTGTCCGCGGCCAACAACATCTGCCGCTAACCATAGCATGTGGTTACTAAGCGGGACCCAATCCGACCACTCCGCTACCTGTCATAGCGGGACCGCCGGACTGTCGGAAGGCAGCCAAGCGTGTCTGCCTCCGTGTCTCTATGCGGCGTGCCGCCTCAGGATCGGTACCGAACTTCGCGCCCACCAGTTCTGCCCGAGTGATGTCATCACTCTCCGACGCAGTTTCGTAAGCCAACGTAGACGGCGCTATCTCCGCGAACCCTGCACGAGCCACTGATTCAGTAACCCCGGCGGCGCGTAGCGTCGTCGCGGTTTCTTGGGACAGCGGGCCGAATCCGGTCTCAGCGGCAGCGCCGCCAATCCGGGCAGCACCCAACATCTCCCGCTCTTCGAATACTGTCGTCGCTCTCTCGGGGTCCAGGAAATAGGCAGTCAGATCCGAAGCGTCTATCCCATGCCAGGATAGAAGCAGATCCTTAGTCGCCTGGTTGGTAGCAAGCACAGCGTCGGTTGCTACACCGAGCCGGCTTGTGACTTCTGAAACGGAAACATCCCCGGCGATCCAATCGCCGAAGTCATCTGGTGAATCGAAATACTCTGGGGCCATCCCATACGAACGAAGCGCCTTCGCGTAACCCTCCTCCAGGTCCACATACTGGGCCTCCGTTATCGCCCGGCCCTGGTCGGCCAACGCTTGCATCCCTGGGAACCTGGCCGTGTAGGCGGGTGCCTGCCGGACAGCGGCCCATACCGCATCCAGGTTGTTGGTGGCCTGCCATCTGCCGATCAGGTTCAACTCGGGGTCGTCGAGCAACGCTTCCAAGCCGTAGCCTCGTAACGCATCCGCAACAATCTCGCGGGCAGTCCGAGGATCGTCGAAGGTGTCGTCTAGGTCTAGCGGGTCCGCTTCCAGGATCTCCGTTGTGCCGTCGGAATAGGTGACGGTGGTCGTGCCGTCAGCGTTCTCGACCCGGCTGACAACGGTTCTCTCCACGTTGTCTTGTCCAACAGGAGGACCGCCAGTGAACGGATCATAAGTTGATGAGGTGCCACCTGCCCGTGTTACCTGATTCCACAACTGCCAGGCGGTCCAACCACCATAGTCCACACCCTCTTCGTAACGGGTTGCTGCCAACCATTCCTCAAAGGTTTCACCAACAGCGGGTACTCCTGCTGGCTCAGGCACAGCAGGCGTACCTTCATCTTCCGTACCCTGGATACGCCACTGGCGGGTAGCAGAGTAATACTCGGCGTCAGCGTTCCACGGGATCATCGTCCCTACTGGTAAACCAGACGTACCGGGGTCTTGTAGAACTAATCCTTCACCCGGTACATCTACCCACACCGCACCAGTAGCCATCAGCCGACACTCCCGAACTTCCGACCAATGAAGTCAGCAAGTTTCCGCGCTGAGGTCTTGGCATTATTCGTGTATTGCCAATCGTCGAGACCACGGACATACTCGCCCGTCTCCCACAACGTCATTGGACGATGGTCATTCTCGGAACCGATGTGGTCGATGATCGGCTGGAACCTTTGATCGTTCACAAAGTCAACGCTCGTAGCGGGTATCTCCAGGAGTTGTCCTATCTGCTGGGCGTAAGGATCGAAGATTTGCTTCACCGTGTACCCGCGGTCGATGTGCGTAGCCAGCGACGGGAACTGCCCCTTCGCCAGGTTCGCAAAGTACGCATCAAGCCCCGCCTCTGTTTCGTCCCCAAGGTACAACTTGCGGGCGAACTCCTCGATCTGGCTTGCGCTATGCGGCACGAAATACTTATCGACAAGCCCGCCGACTAGCCGCATCTTCCCACCGATTTCTCCACCCTCGGCTTCTCCCATCGCCCAGGATGCTTCGGCCAGGATCTTCCTGTTCATGTCGTCGGCCGTCCACGACTCAACGATCGAGTTGCGTGCCATCTCAGCGAGCCGAGCCGGGTCAACGGTGATGTCGAGTTGGTCTGCGATCTTGAGGATCGCAGCCGCCTGCGCGTCTTTCATCGCGGTGGCTTGGGCTGGCTGCCATGACTCCATGAACTGGAACCGGATGTCCGCGTTCTCTGTGTCGATCCACCAGTCCGTCAGGTAAATCGCGTCCATGAACCGCTGTTCGTCCCAGCCTTCTGCTGCGGCCAGTCGAATCAGTGGTCCGAGTTCCGGGTGGTTGAGGAAGTCGGCCATGAAACCGAACTCCTCCACCGGGTCCCAAGTCAACTCGGGGCCGCCTACCTCTAGGTCTGGTTCGTAATGCTCAGCGGTTACCGACGAAACAATCCGTGCGACTTCATCGTGCATCTCGTCCGTGAAGTTGAGGAACAACCCCTCGGACCACCTCTTAGCGGTGTCGTAGTCGATGTATGTGCTTCCGCCGTACGTCCCCACGACCTGGAGGAACTCTTCCCAATGGCCGATAGCCCGCTCTGCCGTCGGGTCAATACTTGGCGCAGGCACCCAGAACGTAAACATGTCATCCGACGTTTCGCCGAAGAACAACGGGTGGTCGAGAAGAGCGTTGAAGATCGCAGCCCCCGACGGGGAATCGCCGTCGAACACCAGCCCCGGTGGATCGCCGTCCCCGGTCGGATCGCCGTCCCCGGTCGGATCGCCGTCCCCGGTCGGATCGCCGTCCCCGGTCGGCAAATCAGAGATCCCGAACTCGGACTCAGCATCCCGCCACTTCGCCAACTCCTCGATGCCGTGTTCCGCCACATACGCCACAGCGTTCTGATACACCGCTTCGAACTCTTCGCCCGACAACTCGGCAAGAGCAGGGAACCAGTCCAATAAAATCTGCCGGAAATCCAGGCCGCCATCATCAGCCGGCACCCCCGGAACATCACCAGGCAAACCCAGGTAAGGCTCAACCCCAGACGCATATGAGTCCATCAACCCCTCGTACGAGTACCCGGTGCGGGTACCGAACTGCGGGTTCGTGGTGTTGATCGAACCCCACACCTGGAGTTCCATAAGGATCGTGTCGTCGGCAAGCACCTCGTCAAGATTCGTGCCTGCGCGCAGCGCCGCCACCAACGTCGGGTAGTGGCCCTCTGGTTTCCACGAAGGCTTAGCGAGAAGCGTGAGAAGAGTTGCTTCTACACCACGCTCCCAAGTGCCGTATTCCTGGACAGGGTTCCCGTTGTTCTGATCCGGGTTCCCGTCGATCGGCCTGTCGCCGGCCTCTTCGGCCCCGCCAAGATTCCAAGTCGTAGCGAACGGGTTGAACCCCGAGCCGTTACTGGAAACGCCCCCAGCGGTGGTGTTCTCCTTCGCCATCCAGGCCAACAGGAAATGAATACTGCCGGGGTTTTCAGGGGCACCAAGGCCGTTGAGAATATCTTTAGCGAACCGGAGCCTGTCCTCGTAGGACATCCTTCCGGCATCAGCATCACCCGGCGTGTAATCGTAAATGCCCATGACTAACTCATCCCTCGGCTCGCCATAGCCTTCATCAGGTAACGAAGCGTCGTGCTCATATCCCTCTGCCTGGCCTCATCGGGAGCACCAGTTTCCAACTCTGCGGCGATGTCCGCCCGCGACACTGGCACACCCGCTGCTTCCAAAGCACGAGAGATCGTCACCGCGATCTGCTTCTCCGTGTTGGTGGCGCTACGACCGAAGGATTGTTTCGCCGCCTGCTCGGCCGAGTGATAGATCGACGCCTCGGTGAGCATGGGGGCTGCTGTGTCCTCCCGGCCTGGGCCTTCTGCCATGCCAAAGATAGAGAGACCCTGCCGCGCACCCCATTCGACACCGAGCCTAAACGCGGAGTCGATGTTGCGTGGCCGCAGCATCTCGGCTCGTGTCACACCGTCCGAGTAAAAGTTGTTAGACCACAGAGTTTCGGCGAGTGCTTCCTGCTCGGCTGAGCCAGGGACGATGGCGAGGTACTTGTCGATTTCGTCACGCATCGTGTAAGCGCGTTCCCCCTCGACAGCGTGAGGTGTGTCCGGGCCGATCACCGGCGCATCTTCTTCGACACCGATAAGACCAGGGCCAACCCCCGGCGCAGCATACGGAGGAGCCATTTCCCATACACCACTAGGCATAACCCCGGCACTCTCCGGGTACATGAACTCCAGCGAGTAACCCGACGGCAGCAACCCTGAATACACTTGGTCCGCGTCAACAAACTGACTCAACTGGTCTAGTTCCAGCAAACCGCTACTCACAAACAGGTCAACCGCCATCTGTATTTGCTCAACAGACAACTCCTGTGGGGGGTCTACGCTCACGCCGCCACCTTCCCTAACTTCAATGCCTTCTGGTCAGCCGGCCAGGTCTCCGAAAGCAACTTGTCGTACTCCAACCACCGCCAGAACAGGTCAGAGAACGTCGGGTTCTCGATCATATTGTCCGTTACCGCTTCCCACATAAGCCGAAGATCCGTGTTGGCCTGAGCCGCCAGGGTTGACGAACCCCCCGAAGCGGCACGATGAGCAAGCAACCCTGTCATTATGTCTCTCGCAGCGAGATAATCACCAAGCGATTGGATGTCCTGCCGTCCCGAAAGGCGTTCATCCGCAACAATAGCCCGCATCCCCTCTATCCTCTCCGGCCATTCGGAGAGTTCCGGGTCCCGTAGGTCCCGATACCAGATCGGATACCGCTCAGCGAGGTTGGAAACGATCACCCGCTTGAGTTGAGCAAGCGGTTCGCCCGCCTTCCCCCTCAGATTCCGAAGCCCCTGGGCCTGCATCGCTACCTGGATGACATCACTAACCATCCCGTACATCGCCCAGCCTTCACGCTCCCGCACATCCACGATCATTTCGTAGGGCGTCAACCTCTCCCGGCGTCGCACACCCGAACCTGGGAATGTTTCCTCATCCAACTGCCGCTCATACACCGCAGCGTTGAACTTCGCAGCGCCACCACCCTCAATCCCCAGAATCAAACCGCCAAGTGACGGGTAGGTGTTGATGAGATCCTGGTACTTCTCCCGGATCTCGACCGCTTCGATCGTGGCCGGCAACCCTTCGTTGTTCCTCGTGGTGCGAGCAGCCATACTAAAGAACCCGGCCTGCCCCTCAGCCATCAAGTACCGCATGAACTCGTCGTCGGCACCCCTGGGGTTCTTCCGTTTCATCTCCCGGTACACCTCGATGTAAGGCTGGAACGGGGAGTGGAACCCGACTGACGCCGGTGAGAACGCTGAGGCCACAGCGCGAAACCACATGAACCGCTTGCCGTCGCTCTGCGCTTCCTCAATGAACGCAGCCACCTCATCGGCGTCACCAAAGTCGATCTCGTCACGCTCACCCTCAGCCATCTCTGTCAGCCGGTGCATCATCAGCCGTAGAACCTGAGTCTCGTGAGCCCGGTCCTGAGACAAAGCCGAATAGATACGTTCCCCGTAAGCGGGGAGGAAGGTGTCCCTGAGAGAATCACTCGGCCCGTAGGGCAGCATGAACGTGAGAGCGTCCATGAGTTCCGGCTTCTCCATCACCAGTTTCGACGCCGGGTACTGGACAAGCGGCCCGAACCCTGGAAGCCCCTGGGTCACCATGTTGAGACTGTCGGCACGGAACCGGATCAGTCCGAAGTCATCACCGGCCAGATTTGCGAACCCGTGCTTCACCAACCCTTTAGCAAACTCGGGGAGACGGAACTGGTAGTACCGCTCACCCCGGTCGTCCTCGACGGTCTGCATGAAATCACCGAGGTCTATCTCCCCTTCGAGAACCATCCTGCCGCGGGAAACCCACACTGGGTTCTCCCAAGCAAGCCCCGCCCACCTGGTCAAGACCTCCTGCCAAGCGTTGTAGAACGGCATCAGGTTGTGAACGATGTCAGCGAACCGGGAACTCTCAGCCAGGTCGTAAAGGAGGTCGCGGGTTTCCACGAGTGCTTTACGCCGGGCGCTTGCTTCCATCGACCGGAGTGCCTGGTGGGTGAGTTCGTACTCACCGCCGGCCTGTTGGAACTTCTCGATACGCCGCGTCATCTCGTTCTCGTACACATGCCGGAAGTACGGGTTACGAGACAGGTGGTCTGTGCCTAGCGTACCGAGCCGCTCGTAGGCGTCGTTGATCGGCTTGTGGATCATGTGCAGGATGTTGTCCGGCGCGGTCGGTGTTTCTAGTTGCTGACCGTGGACTGGGCCGACAAGTTCCCGCCAGTCGTCGGCCGGCCCAAACTGACCCTGCACACGCAACTCCTCTGCGTGCGCTCGGACATCAGCGATCGTGACTCGGCCGCCGTCGGCCAAACGCTGCCGCAGGGGTGCGGCAAGAACCGGGTCGAGCATCCTGTCCGCAGCCTCGACTACCTCCCGAGCCCAATCATCACCAAGCGGGTCGTTCCTGAAACGCAACGGGTTGTCCCGCTGGAACGCCCGACCGGCCCCCGTGTCTTGCAACCAACGCTGGAGAGCGGTCACCCTGGCTGCCTGGTCTGTCCCCAGGTTTTTGCTGTAAGGCTTGAAAGCGATCGCCCCGACAGGGTTCCCAGCCCACTGATCGTTGACGATCCGCTCCCAAAAGTTCTCGAACTCCTTGCCGTCTTTCGGATCGAACACCCGATTCCAATGACCGAACGTCCCATCAAGACCGTCGTAAATCTTTCGTTCCTCATCAAGCAGCAGATACCCGGCCTGGTTCGAAGCGCTGTTCAACTTCGTCCACTGAGAAGCCGGCGACAGCGGATCACCGAACGCGCGCTCAACCTCGTAGCCGAGGATGTCCATGTTCCCGAGTCTGTAATCCTTGAGAATCTCAGCAGCCTCGTCGGCCTTACCGGCCTTCACCAACATCCTGGCCCGGTTCAGATCACCGACCCGTCGAGTCAACCGTCGGACGTTGTGGGCGTTTCTAACCCCAGAAGCGAGAGCAAACCCGGCAGCCCCAACAGGGCCACCGACTGCGAAACCAATCGCGCCAGTGGTGCCGGCGCGGAAACCCATGAGTCTCCTCACGGCCTGGCCGCTGATCTCGCCGTCCTTGACGATCTTCCGCGACAGGGCAGCCCTCACATACTGACCACGGTCACCCCGGATCAACCCGTCTTTGCCAAAGACCCGAGTCATCGACCCGATCTTCGCCATCATCCTCAACTGCTCATCACCGACCACCCGGAACACCCAGGCAGGCCGAAGCAACTGAGCGGCCTTCCAGAACTGCATGACTTCCGAAATCGCAAACGAGGAGAACTGTCCGGCACGGTTCGGCTGGGCGATCCCCTTCGTCGAAAACCGTTTCAACTCGCGGTTCATTCTGCGCGGGTCAAAGAGAAGAAACGAGTTCTTCAACTGAGAAGGCGTCAACGGGACATGGGCCTCTAAGACTTCGCCGGTCACATCGTCAGCGAACTTCACCACCGAGTGCTCAGCGTCGTAGATCCTGGCCTCCCCCATGACTGTCCGCGCCGCCTGGTTGCTCGCCCTGAAATCCAAAGCCAAACGCTGCAAGTCGTCAGGGGACAAATCCGGCAGGTACTTCTCCAACATGCGGAGGAGCACCTCCTCCTGCTTCGCCTGCGCTACGAGCGGACGCGCAACATTACGGGTGGCCGCCCACTGGCCTCGGAATCTCGTCATCTCGTCAGCCGTGTAGAGGCCCGTCTCCTGCAACTGGCGGATCACATGCTCGCCACTGTTCGGGTCACCAGCCCAGATGTGCCGCTGGTTCTTCATGTCCTTGAACAACCGAACCGGGGTGCGAGCAACCCGAGTAGCCAACCCGGCATCTGGGTCGCGCAACCAATCTGACCTCATCAACCTGTCACCCATGTTGACCCGCCTGGAAGGCAACAGCGACTTGTCCAACGTGCCGTACAAGCCGAGGAGCAGATCCTCATCTACGCCACGCCAGGTCCCCGGCATCCCCATCTGCGCGTGCATAAACGAAACAGCGTCAGCGCCAGGGGTGCCAGGTGGGAGTTTGGTCGGCACCCACGCTTTCGATTTCCACAAGTGCGCCATCCTGGGGAACGCCTCCGGTGCCGAATGGGCAATCCGTTCAAGAGCCTTGGCCTCACCCATGAAGAAACGCATGACGCTTTCGAGATCGTCAACGCCGCCCTTCCAACCGTTCGATCCGAGGAACGCGGCGGCGGCTTCGTGCGAAACGAGGTCACCGTCGTGGTGACCCTTCAAGAACTTTTCTTTGATCCGACCCGACAGAAACGCAACCGAGTCGTCGGCCTGACCATTCAACTGCATGATCTCGTTCATCACAGATGACGCTTCGTCGGACAGGGACTCAGGGATGTCTTTACCGCGAACCTTCAACGCTTGGATTCGGTTCTGGAGCGCCAACCCTTTGGCACGCAATATCCCCAACCGTTGCATGATCTGAGCGAACTGAGCCCCGCCTACTTCGGCGGACTCCGAAGCCAACTTGGCTACGTCGTCGGAGAACCGTTCGAACCCGGTGCCCTTCCTGCGGGCAATCGCCTGCGCTCTAACCCCTGAGGAAAGCACCCCGCCGGTGGTTTTGGCATCACCGAAATAGTTTGCGAACGTGGCGGCACGATTAGCCGACCGCCTCGCCATCGCAGCCTTTCCAGCAATAACGTCTGGTGACAGATACCACCGGGCAGCAGCGTCAAGCGTCCCGGTAGAAAGCGTGTACCAGGGTGTCCCCTCGAATCTTGCGCCCGCGTCCCGGTCGAACACATCGCCGGCAGCGAACGCCAGGACAACTGCCTGGCCTGGGCTGCGGTGCTGCGCGACCTTGTACGCCTCGGTCAACCTATCGGTGAAACCAAGGATGTGGTCTACCCAGTCGTCCGGTGCTTCACCGGTGAGGAAGATGCTGGAATCCTCCGGCATCTCATCGAAGTAACTACCGACAGCGGTAGCAAGCGCAGAGACCGGCTCGCCGGCCAACTCCCGGTAACCCCACTCCAAACCGTGGAGGATGTCCTTGCCACCCCGGCGGACAGGGCCAGGGAGCGCCTCGATGATTTCCCCACCGATCCCCTCAGGGCCGATGAGGTTACCGATGCCGGCGGCGCCACGATCCTTGGTGATACCCCACAGGGTCCCGATGAAACCTTCGTACTCGTCATCGGTAAACGGAGCCTGGGCAAGATCACCGATCGTGCCGACAGCAGTCCGACCTAACTCAAAGCCGGCATCCCAAATCTCGTCAAGGCGATTGAAAACACCCACGACTAGATGATCTCATTCGGCCCAGAACCCAAAGCCGCCATCATCCGCACCTTCCGAACAAACAACCGGAAGGTGCCAGAAGCGTCAGGCTCCGCAGCCCTCACCTCCAACATCGGGAGGAACTCGACCAGCGACTTGGAGTATTCAAGTTCGCGTCCATCCACCGGGGCATTCGGCGTCATCAACGCTTCCGGGCCGGCACCAAGACCAGTCGGCCGACCAGCCGTGATCGGCTCACGAGGCCGTTCCGTTGGCCGGCCAAACGCGCCGGCCCCACCAGGAGACATCGACGGCGCCCTAGGAATAGGGATCGCCTGCTGCGCCTCGACCTGGGCTTTCCGCTTCCCGTACGTCTGGCCCGTTGCCGCCTTAGGGCGAGGCATCAGCCGACCTGCGCTAGGAGATCACGGAGAGAGGGCTGCCCAGCCTGGGGAGGGGCGGGCATCGCCTCCGCGCCGGCCCCAGGCTGAGCAAGGCCAGGCATGCTTTCGGGAGCCCCTGCCGGTACTTCCTCTGCCTGGCGTTCCTGTGCTTCACGCTGGACCTGCTGAATAGCATCAGCCAACTCTGCCCGATCCGACTTCACCAACTCGGTGATCCGAGCCAAATCATTGGGGGGGATACTTCCTTGCGAAGCCTGCGTCGCCAACGAAGAAAGCAACGCCTGCTCCAACGACTCTGCGATAACAGCGTCGTGCTCCGTCTCAGCGTCATCAACTAACGGGTCGATCTGCATAAACGCCCGCTTCGACAGCGTGCCCATGCCGATCCGCTGGCCGGCACCGATAACAAGATTGTTGATGTCGGACCCAGGGTGGCTGAACACAACGACGTTCTCGTCGCTGTCCATGTGGACGTTCGGTGTGAAATCCACCGGCCCCTTCGCGCCCTTCCAGGACACATAAAACGACTTGGGTTTGTTGCCGGCATACGACTTAGCGAAAGCGATAGCCCGCTTGTTCTCCGCCGCCAACGACGCAGCAAACATCTTCTGCGCTTCCTGGACGGGGAAATCTACAACCGCTGACAGCACCGCCTCACCTCGGCGGCCTGTGCGAATGTTCGTCGCCGACTCCCCGCCGAACTCGGACGGGATGCCGGCCGTCAAACGCTGCCCGCGTTCCAGCCGGTCGATCGTCGGGTTCGTCATAAAGCCAGGGTTCAGCGTCGCGTCACGAAGTTCGCCGCCCTTCAACACACCGATCTCACCCGTGAGACCATTCGCCGTGTTGACAATCTGGGGTGTCTCCCCAGGCCGGGCCACCAGCCAGGTGTCAGGGAAGATGCCCTTCTGAACGGCCAGCACCTCCAACGCCATCAACTTGGCCTGCGTCTGGTACATGCCGAGCATCCCATCGAACTGGCCCTGCGCCCGATCAAGGTTCACACGGCCAGCGACAACCACTGGGCATACACCGGTACGGTTCCTAACCCGTTCAATCTCCGCTATCGGTGGGTCATAGTCAGCCTGCGGCGACCACGACGACGACGACTGCGGCGACTTGCCGACAGCGACGAGCACCGTTTCCTCACCGTCCAGGTATTCCACCAACTCGAATACGTCCGAGCCTTTGTTCTTCCCGTCGCGGAGAACAGCCGACGCTTCCGGGTACCGGTCCTTCAACCAGTCCAGCGTCCGCTCGTAAGAAAAAATGCAGTCGTAGGGTTCAAGATCGTCAGGGCCGAATAACGGCGACGGGAACGAAGTCAGCGGATCTCGAACTATCCACTCCGGGGAACCCGTCTTGCTGTTGAACCTCAGCGAAACTGTCGAACTGGCATACCCGATCAGGTGCCTGGCGCGACGACCCAACTTTAGATCCATGCGGTTCTGCTGCCACCAACCCAACACGGCGCGCCGACGGATCGACGCCTTACGCTGAGCGGCCTTCGTATGCTCCGCGGTCGGCGGGAATATCACATCCGGCATAACCGACGAAATACGCATAGCGGTCTGGTCGAGACCCTGCGCTACCAGATTGGCAACAGCAACCTGCTCGCTGTCGTCGAGTTCCGGCAACGGAACGACAACATCGCCATTGTAGGCATCACGAAGAGCGCGCATTCGAGCGCGCGCAGGTTCCATTTGGGACTCCCGCTCTCGCAGAAGTCCAATGATTTCCTCAGCCGGCTTCAACGAGCCCGCCTCCTTTGGCTCCCTTCACCCAAGAAGGACGCCACATCGGAACCACGTTCCCCATAGGTGTACGAATGTTGGGGACGTTATGTTCGAAGAACCATTGGGCCATCACACAGTCGTCGGTGTTAGCACCGTGACCGTCCGCCGTCCACTTGGTTACCTCACTGACCAAGAGTAGTGCATGCGGGCGAGCATCAGTCCCCTGTTTCCCAGGGAGCCGGACCTGGCCGTGCCGATACAGGCTCGCCAGCATTTGGACACCGTAATCCGGGTCGGCCTTATTCCGTGAGTGGGTGTAATGCGGGATCAGGTTCACGTTCCTCTGAGCCGACCACCTTCGGAAATGGTCGTACTGGAGGATGAACTTCTGAGCAGCGTTCGACTCGATTATCCAATACTGAATCGGGTGACCCATATCCACCGACCGTTGCCACCACTCCTCAGCGATGCCGGTAAACACACCCTCGCTGTGGTTCCAATCCAGAAATGTCGGGGCGTCCATCTTCTGCCGGTACGACTCCAACAAATACCGGAAGCCGCTCTCCTCCACATACGCCCACACCTGCAACGCCCAATACTTAGACGGCGACGGATCAGCCGTAGCGACAATCAAAGGTTCGCCAGGCAGGTTCGCCGGCAACTCCCACAAATCCCGGCCCTCATCCCAGCACCCCTGGTACAGCACACCGTCATCACCCATCCCGCCACCAATCCACAACGGGTTCACAAGCACCGAACCCGGATCAGTGTCCTGCTGCTGGTACAGGATCTCGAACCGCTCCGGGGTCTGGCTCTTGATGTGGCTGAGTTTCCGCCAGTTCAGCCGGCGCGGATAAAGCAGACACCCGTCAGGCCAGGGCTCAGCCGTCATCCGATGATCGCTCTCGCACAAATCCTGATAATGCGCCTGGTAATACAGATGGTGGTACCGGTCCCCACCCAACCGCAAATCCTCAGGCAGATCCTCCTCGGAATCGTCGCCCTCCTCCAAGTCGGTGTGCTTATCCAACGCATACCGGTAAATGTCATCCGGCGCCATGCGCTGACCCTGGAGAATCAACAACCCCCCTGGCTCCAACCGGGTCTCCGCGACCTCATCCCACCACCTCTTGAGGTCATCACGGGCGTCAGCAGTCCGCATCTTCCGAGGATCGTAAAGGTCATCCCAGATAATCAGATCGAACCGGCCACCCAGGAACCCCGAGTCCACCCCGAAGCAAGTCCAGGTCGGTTCCTTCTCCGACACAGGGACATCACCCTCCTGCGCCACCGTGAACTGATCGGCCCGCCACACTTCCTTGATGTCAGGTCTGAACCGGCCGAAGTCCTCCGACAACACAGCCGCAGCATCCAACGCCATCCCGAGTTTCAAGTCCTTCGTCTCAGCCCTCACAGGGACCGACCGCTCAAACTCGTTCTTCAACCGGCGCGTGTACCACTCCGCCAACCGTTGAGTGTGAGAACCGATCATCCCACGGATGGTTCGATCCCGAACCGTCGCCCACGCCGGCAAAATCCTGGTGAAGAACGTGGACTTGCCGGAACCAGGAGGAGCGTTGATGACCACATACTCCTCATGCGGCGAGCGTTGCAGTTCCATGATCCGCTCCGTGGCCTCAATCTGCCACGGCATCAAGATCAACCCGAAATAGCGGCGGGCAAAAGCCTCAATGTTCTCGAACGCCTCCACCGCCTCCGGCACCAACAGGTCCGCCGGGATAACAGCAGGCTTCCGGGCCTCCTCATAAGCGGCCTTAGCCAACCGGCCGATCTGCGACCCGGTGCCGTCCTCGAAATCCTTAGCCGCCCGCTGCGAAACCCCGATCCGTTTAGCCGCCGCATACCGCGACTGGCCCCCATCCCGGAGTTCCATGAACTTGATCCAGGTGTCAGCAGAGATCGGCCGCCCAGACGCCACCTCAGGAACCGTTCTCAGCCAACCAGTTATCCCACCGCCAAACAGACGGAGCGTGAGCGTCCTCAATCTCAAGTTTCTGATCGGCGTCCTCGTAGAGACGCATCACATGCAGGCACGGCTCATAGCCGTCCATCAACTCCTCCGCCTCTTCCTCACTCATCGGTGTGCCGTCGTGAATGTCGCAGACCGGTGGACCACACCACCCGGCCTCAACCCCGAACTGCAACCACTCGTCGAAACTCATTGGCAAGATTCGCACACCTCCGGGTGTTCCAACCCGCACTCCAACGGAGCGTCATCGTGGAACGGGTCACCCCACGGGCTCAGGATCGGACGCTCACCAAACGCTTCCTCGCGCCAAACCAACTCGTCGTCAAATGGCTCCCGCTTACCGTCCACCAAACTCCCCCATACTCTCAGCCAACCCCGTTACATCTTTCCCTCGATCCCGTTGACCAGGATGACCTGACGGCCCAGGACCCCCGCCCACAGGACCACGATCAAACAGATCAAACAAACTATCGACAAGCGCACCAATAAAGTTAGGTAGACCCTGAGCCGGTGGTGGCTGCATCGACGCCGCTGCTGTACCCGGAGGGGCACCCCATTCCAAGTTCCCCCCAACATTCAATGTGGTATCACCCTCACGCATCTCACCGTGCCCCGGCCCTGGGGGCCACGGCCAGTCAGGCGGTCTACGCGGCCAGAACGGAGCATTCGGAGAATGAGGGCGTGTCTCTGGTCCCTTGACAGGGGGCGCAGGAGGCGACCCCGCCGGAACCGGCCTATGCGGCCGACGACGGCCAGGACCCCGACCTGATCCCCCCCCATCAGGACCACCCGGTCGGAACGGGTATTCCGGCGCCACCGGCCAAGTCCCCGGCATGCGAGGATGCAACCCAGGCGGGAGATCAGGCGTAACCGGAATCCGCCTCGGCGGCACAGCCGGCGTAGGAGAAGTAGGTGTCGCCGGCAACTCACCCGGAATCGTCCTAACCCTCTCAGGGACACCCTCCTCCCTCGGCGAATCCGACGAACCCGGCGAACCCTCAACCGGCGGCGGCGGCAAAACCGCCGAAACCGCAGGCACCCCATCAACAACCGGGTTATCCACCAACGATTCCAGATCACTCTCTAACTGAGACTCGTCAGGAGGCCCAGCCGGCTTATCGTGAAAACCCGCACCAAACCCAACCAGCGCATCCCACCCCTCCGGGTCCAACTCCATGTACCGATACCGGAACTCACCGAACATCTCCGGCTCATTCTCAGCCAACCACACCAAAAACTCGGAACAATCAGACCGCCAAGCCCGCATCCCCTCCACATCAGTGTCATACCCGCCCTCAGTAACCGACCCAGGCGCAACACCCGGACGCTCAGCAGACACCCGCGAACGCAACCACTCCTCAAACACAACATCAAGATCCATGCCGCCAACCATACACCCACCCATCTGCTACACTCGCGGCACCGACCCACCAAAGTCGGCTTCGCCCTGCCAGCGTCGCTCGCCCGTCAGAGGGGCTACTGCCCCCGTGCCCGTGAACACACCAGGCCGGGG